>Ga0310040_1000257_pt1 | contig 57357 bp, 69 predicted proteins | sample EPASupsiteHSE623_FD_200237 | JGI IMG/M metagenome (GOLD analysis project Ga0310040, IMG submission 200237) | Bioremediated contaminated groundwater from EPA Superfund site, New Mexico - Sample HSE6-23 (v2) (version 2) | ecosystem: Environmental > Aquatic > Deep subsurface > Groundwater >...
TCAAATGAAATGCTTGAATTGTGGCAGTTCATTTACTGATGAGGATATTCAAGATCTATTAACAGAAGCTTACGAAGATCATCTTAGAGAGCAAGAAGGGTTAAACGTAGTTGAGATACTGGCTGGTGGACTTGATAAGGCTATTGAAGAACTGGATGTAAAAGCCATCAAGACATTTGATGGTGAAAAGTATCAAGTTTGGGAACTTGCAAAATCGGAATTAAAAAAATTAGATATCGATGAGTCCAAATGGAAAGATGAATGGGGCTTTTGGAGAACTGCAGAAGGTAGCAATATGTCTGGAAATCCTATTCGCAGATACACTATAAACAACAAACATATAAAAGCTTATGATGGAGATCGTAGGCTGATTAATGAAGAGGTAAACAAAACCTTGCCTGTAGATGAAAGGTGGGATATCGATAACCGAAAGTATGGTCATTTGTTGGAATATATTTCAGAAGAAATAGGCGCAAGTCAGCCTGGCAACATTTGTGCAATATGCGTTGATTTGGCAAAAATTAATGGAATTAAGATGTCGGCGCTTTTCGAGAAATACAATAAAAACATCATGGCCAAACAAGGTAGCGGGATGTCATAGGAACTCAAAATGAACACTTTAAACAAACTAAATAATTAATTAAGAAGCAGCGCTGCAGCCGGCGCTGCTTTTTTGTTTTCGGATCATAAATAGATCTAACCGCAGAAATGGACCTTAAAATGCCGAAGTAGACAAAGTTATAAAAATAGTAGACAAAGTTATAAAATAGGTGTACAATGAAATCAAGATAAAGTTACTGAAGGAGGAATTAAAATGCAATATATCAGTACTTATACAAGAAAAGAGGCCTTGTGCGATGGGGCATTGGTGGATGTAACACAGTTAGCAAAAGAAGCAGGGTTCAAATGGCCAGTGGCCATCACACAAAAGCTTCACGCGATACTGAACAACATACCAGAAAAACATGGCCATCAAGACTATACTGGACGTCTTTGGGATGTGCTGTCCACGGCGAGCTTCTACGCTAGATCGAAAACAAATGGTGGCAGCAAGTTGGACTATAAGATTGTTTGCCATCATGACGTTCATCTTGAAGATGGAGAAGTGGCCACTAGGGAAATGCTTGAGCTAAGTCTCACTGCGCATCCAGGAGATGAGTATGAACCGGTCATTACAATTGGGACGCGCCACTGTGATTAGTGGTGCTCCAGGAGGGAAGAATGGTATGTACACTGGAAATATAGAAAAAGACTTCGAAAAATACCTGGTAGATACAAAGCTGTGGACTCCATGGAAAGAATCAAACCATGCCTGGATTCAAAGAATTGCGGATTTGGTGGATAAGGCTGCCAAGCGAACTGCAGAAGAAAATGCAAAGCTGACAGAGGATGATTACCGGTGGTGGGTTGAGCTGGTGAAGCTTCAAAGACACTATGGCGATGATCGGGATCTGTTTGGCGAATATTTGGAGCTGAAGAACATGACCTCACAGAAAAATGGCCAGTTTTTCACACCAATGAGCATCTGCAGAATGATGAGCATGATGCTCCAGGAGGACAACTTGGAACGATCAGAACCGATCACCGTATCGGATTGTGCGTGCGGATCCGGACGGATGATGATTGCACATGCACTGAATGCAAGCGAAACGGATACGCAATATCGTGTGACAAAGTACAAATACTATAATCAGGACATCGATCACAAGTCATTTGTATTCACCACGTTAAACGCATCGCTCAGAAATCTATGGAGCGTCAATGTTTGGGGCGATACGCTTGCTGTCAAAGAGTATAAGGCGTATATAACCATTCCGACTAATCTAGGAATGGCGGTATGGATAGACTCTGAGCATGAGCTTAGTAAACTTGAAAAATCTTCGGAAGCTGTTAGGGTTGCAAGTTAGTGAAAATCGAGCTTGCACGGGATAAGACCACATTCAAAAATGGACAAAGTAATAAAAAAAGTGTAGAATGTTATAAGAAAGGACGACGCGCCATGTGCATGATTTATGGCTTTTCAGGGAAGGAAAATTACAATTTAGCAAAGACATTGATGGAATTCTACTCAAAATCCAATTTACATCCGGATGGTTGGGGGATTGGAAGATATCTTTTTGGAGAAAAGCCATACGTCTTTAGAGCACCAAAGCGCGCGAAGTCTGATAAAGAGCTCATGAGCATGGATAAATTGCTCAGCGACTTATGCATTGCTCATATCAGAAAGGCAACCGTGGGCGAACTTAGCGTTGAAAACACACATCCCTTTAAAGCAGAGGTTGTGGGGAAGACATGGATTTTCGCGCACAACGGGACGGTTTCTCAGTCGGCTTTTCCGAAAAAAAAGGACGCTGCTGTAAAAGGCGAGACTGATAGTGAAAGAGCCTTTTGGCATATCATGAATGCCATTGAAAAGGACAGAGAAATCGAATCGATTGAGGAAGCTGTAAAGCACCTTGCAAACCATGGTAAATTTAACATGGTACTTATCGATGGCGAGCGATTGTATGTACATACCAATATGCGGGGAACGCTTTATGAGTATCAAACAAGCGCAGGCGTGCTGTTTTGTACAGAACCACTCAAGAAGGTAAAATTGCCTTTGGCATGGAAGGCAGCTCCTATGAATAAACTCCTGGTATATGAAAAAGGAAAACTCATCTACTCAGGAAAATCACACAAGCACGAATATGGTCCTAAAAAACAGAAATTATACGCGAGGAAGGAGCTCGACATATGAGTGATGTCAAAGACGAAGTTCTAAAAATGGAATTCACTCCTGAAGAGATAAAAAAAGAAATCATAGCGGTATATGAGGAATATTTGGTTGATGGCGTCAGCCGGCCGATGAAGCGAAGAGCTGATGCAATCCTTGAAAAACTCTTCAGGACGCCACACAATTATAGTATTCCCATGAGTTTCATCGAGACAGAAGTCGGAAGGTTGCTTTTGAAAATCAAACTGGATGTAGGTGATACGATGCTATATGGGGCTACGGAGATTGCCATCGTAGCTGACCGATCAAGAAGTTGGGTGAACAAGGCCATCCAGAGCAAGCAGCTCGAAGGCGATATCATCAGTGGTCGATTCAGTGTAAAAGAGGATAATTTATTTGCTTTTCTCACTAAGGTCACTTCAAAACCTCTCGATGAAAAAATCGCGCGAGAGAGAATGGCCAAGATGCACATGCTGAAGGAACAAGGCGCATCGGTCGAAGAGATGAAGAAGGAATTCAATTTCACAAAGAGTTTGATGTCTGGCAAATAAAAGCTTCAGGTAAAATCCTGAAGCTTTTTTTCGTTGCAAAAAGAGAAGTAAAAATACCGCAGAACGTGACACGTTATGTTATAATTTGGATTGTAAATGTAATTTAGGAGGGGTCTGCAGCATGAAGATGAAAAAAGAGAAAAAGGCGCTTGAGGGCACTGATAATTCAACAGAAGTACTTGAGTTTTTAAAGAGCGCAAGAACCCTTAAAAGGCAACTGATGCTCATTCGAGGGATAAACCTTGAAGCTAGAGAAGAAGAAATCATAAAAACGATCTTGGAAGATCTGCGCAAGCAGTTTTCACTCTTCAAGGTCTAACGGAGGGAAATGGATGAGTAGTATATGTCATAGATCATGCGACACCTGCAACATGCAGCTGCATTGCCAGGGGTGTTCGTACTGCGAGATGCCACTTTGCAAAAAAGACTGTTATCAGTGTTTCTCGCTTTGTCCGAGTCGCGGAGGAAGCTTCACACACCTGAAGGTGATTGGAGGCGGAGAAGTTCAGTTAAGGCCAAACGGACGATACGAGCTGCCGAATCATATTCCTATATTTCCTGATCGTCTGACAGAGAATCTTGAGGTCAACGAAGTGATCGGCGTCCATTCGGGCACGATGTTTTCGTCCAATGGAGAGAGAATCAATCCAAGGTTCAAGGATAAAAAGGTTCACCAGGTACTCAACATAGAAAATGATGTCGAAGGTGTGCTTGAGTTTTACATCAAAGATAGAACGCTGGAGGGGTTTTGGGATAGAAGGGGAGAAATCTATCCTGAGCTGAAGAAGTTTAAATGGAGGGCCATAATCGCGCCGAATTTTAGTGTTTATGAAGATGCGCCGCGCGTGGATCACCTTTACAACATGAAAAGGACTAGCATCGTTTATAACGAGATGATAGATCATAACCTCCCCGCAGTTCCGGATATCTCCTGGTACAATCAGATCGATTTGGATCAGTGGATTCGGGAAATTAATGAAAACGGTCTTCAGACCATCGCCTTCAGCTTCCAGGTAGTTGACGTCAGGTTAAAAGCATCAAATCTTTGGAAGCACTATCTCATGGGCTTTAAATACCTTTGCCAGCGCATAGGCGATGTTCAAATCGTGATCGCCGGCGTGATTTCTCCGGACAGACTCAATATCATCCGGAAAGCTGCAGGCGGAAAAAGGTTGATTATACTCAATCAAACGGCATACCTTCAGAGCAGACGAGGCATCGCATCAAGCACGGGTTATAAAGCTTCAGAACAGCTCAGCAAAAATGAAATTTTGATGGAGAACCTGGCTTACTACAATGATAAATATAGAGATTTCAACAAGGAGGGGGAAGTAAATGCCTAAAACAAGAAGCAGCGGGAATACCATAGCCAGCAGAGGAAGCGGATCTGGATCTGGCGGTGGTGGTTTCGGCGCCGGTGGATCCGGAGGTATCGGATTTGAAGGCAATAACGAAATGAGCAACCGACTGGATGAAAGGATTCAAGAGACTGGAAGCGTGGATGTTGATGTCATGTCCAGGACAAGAGATGGCATAGAAACCGTCACAGTCCATTTCGATTCGAATACACCAGGCATCTTTACTGTGGATTCGGCCAGCGGGAACAGTTATACAGTGAACAACGAGGAAGAAACATGCACCTGCAACGATTATGTTCACCGGAATAGACGCTGCAGACACATGGAAGCTGTGGCGTTAGCTCAAGAAGAAATTCCGCGAGGCTTTGCCGGTGGATCGCAAACGGATCGTGAGGTCGGTGCAAACGAGGTTTCGAGAGAGCACATCAACAATGAGCGAACGCTTGAGGCGCATAATGCTGAGCGAACTTTTTCGGATGACAATCACTTCTACACCGATAATCCTGAAGAGTTCGAAAGAGACATGACAAGGCTGAGAAATGCGCCTATCCCATATGAATATGAAAATGTCTTGAATGGATCCGACATAACCTTCGGGATCGAGCTTGAGTTTGTTGGTGGAAACAGCAATGCCATCGCTAGAGAATTGTATGACATGGGAATTTGCTCAAGCCCAAGGATGGAACAGTACCACTCGACATCTGTTCCGGGCAAGTGGAAACTCGAAAGAGATGGATCCGTAACGAATGGCTATGGAGCTAGTGCAAGAGGTGGAGAATTGGTATCACCAATTCTGAAGGACACTCCTGAAACATGGCGGCAAATCGAGACTATATGTGAGGTGGCAAGGCGTCATGGCGCACGCGTTAACTCACAAACGGGCGGACACGTTCACGTTTCCGTAGAACCGCTTGATGGAAAGAGACAGCGCTGGAGAAGATTGTTTAAAGCGTTTGCGGGGAATGAGGAAGCTGTATTTAGATTGTCCGGTGGTGAACTTGGAAGCATTCGTTCTGGCTATAGCACATATGCAACATCAACCGAATATGAACTGAATAGCGCGATGAGAACATCACTTCCGGTAGAAGGAGATATGTCTGATTTTAGAAGGCGATTATCAACAATCGGTTGGGATAAATATCGAAGCTTTAACTTGATGCCATTTACAACTGGAACGAGACCTACGTTAGAAATCAGAGCGTTCAACGGTTCGCTAACGCCAGGCGTCATCCAGGCGAATATTAAAACCTCTGTGGGCTTGATCCATGCAGCTGAACGTTCTAGGATACAAGGCGACAGCGAAGGGCTTACTACACCTTCCTTTAGGAAGCGCGGCAGACTCATCAATGAGGTCGGTAGCAATTATCAAGACAATGCAACCATGATGCGTATGCTAGACACTTTCTTTACAAGGAAAAGCGATAAGGAGCACATTTTAAACGTCATGTCCAAAAATAGATGGCGATAAAATAAAAAAAGTGTACAAAGTTATAAAAAAAGTTGACAGAGTTATAAAACAGTGCTATCATTGAGACAAGAAAAACAATCGGAGGAATGAACAATGAGAGCATTTGTATATGGAACTTTAAAACAAGGATACGTAAATCATAGATTACTTGAGAGAAGCCAATTTGTAGGCAATGGAGAAATAAAGGGATTTTCAATATATGACCTTGGTCCATACCCAGCGATTGTTGATTCTAAGGATGCTGGTGAAGTGGTCGCCGGTGAGCTTTATGAAATCGACGAAAAAACATTAGCTGCACTGGACAGACTAGAAGGTGAAGGGTTTCTTTATAAGAGACGCCAGGTAAATGTTTCTGTTGGCGAGAGCGAGCTAGACGCATACGTTTACGTGTTTTTGAGAGACCTGAGAAATGCAAAGAAAATTGAAAAAGAATGGAGGCCATTACGGTGTTGAGAGAAATCAAAGATAGAAACGGCAATCAATTAAGCGAGCCTGCGGAGAAATTCGTATTAGAGTTTCCGGATGGCAGAATGATAGAAGTTGCAGACTTCAGGGAAGCGACTGCAGCTGTGGCGGGGACAACCTACCTGGACTGCGAATCTGCAGAGACTGAATGGCACGTAAGAACAGATTCGGCGAAGAAGATTGGTCTTATGATCCTGGCGACTGAAGAAGATGCCAGGACAATCGTGTATGATGAGCGCATCGGTAAAATCCCGTATTCATACACGGATCCAAATCCAGATTATGATATTCCGGAAAATCCGGAGCTCATTCGAGTTGAAAGTGAATTTGCTTTCATTGGAACGCTTGCGAAAATCAAGCACATCATTGTTTGGGAAAAAACAGAGAACGATTACCAGGATATCAGAATGGTCCGTGATCTGGATGCGGAATTAGAAGCAGACAGATTGAGATTTGCGGATAGAATTCAAAGAATTCCGCTGCATAAAAGATTAGGAGAATAGACACTATGAAGGGCGAAACACATGTGACAATCGGCGTTGCCACGACGACTGCATTGATGGTCGGTGGGATAATTTCACCAGGTATTATACCGGTAGCAGCAGCAGCCATCGGGAGTTTGCTTCCGGACATTGATCACGACAATTCCAGTATCAACAACCGGCTGAAGATGAGCAAAGGCGCGTATATATTACTTGCTGCAGGATTGCTTTATTATTCAAGAAATCCGATCGCTTATGCTGCAGCTGCTATTTTGATTGTTATAGGTTTCAGCCGGCACAGAGCGATTACACACAGTTTGATTTCGGTGGCCGGGATGTATTTTCTAACGGAATATTTAAGCGATGCGATACAGCTGGGCGTAATGATCGGATACGTGATGCATTTGGTCGCCGATTTCTTTACTAAGCAAGGCATTGAACTTCTGTTTCCTTACGGCAAGAATTTTAAAAGCCCAATCACTATCAGTACTGGAAATGCAGTCGAGTTGTTGATCTCCGCCATGGCGTCGTTGTACGTCGTATATAATGTGATGATGCTTGTGAATCGCGGTGTGTTCAGGATTTGAAGATTTAGAACCGTTGAAAATACAAGCGCAGAGATGCAAAAAAAGTGTTTCCATATGACGCATTTTGCGTTATAATGATATCAAGAAATAAAGATGCAAGAACAAGTCTCAAACATCGGGCGTTTCACCGCCATCAAGCGTGAAGATTTAACTTCGGGCGTTTCACCGCCATCAAGCGTGAAGATTTAACTTCGGGCGTTTCACCGCCATTAAGCGTGAGGATTTAACATCAATGAAGTGAGGTTTTCCTCACTTCATTTATTTTATTCGGGGGAAGCAAATGGATAGTTTAAAACTGTTTAGTGTGTCAGATGTGTATATTGCGTTTCTAAGAGAAGATTTGCGCTTGGCGAGGGTATTTGACAACAAAGAAGGCAAACGAGTACATACCCGAAAATACATAGGTGTTGTGTTAGAAATCAATGGTTATAGTTATTTTGCGCCAATGTCTTCACCAAAGCCTACGGATTATATCGCGGATCAGCAAGGTAATCAAACAATTAGGAAAAGCCTCGTGCCAATTATTAGGGTTGTGACAATGGACACATACACTGGAAAAGCAGAGTTGAAAGGCACAATAAGACTAAGTAGTATGATTCCTGTGCCGGCATCCGAACTGACTTATTATGACATCAATCAGGAAACGGACATTCAGTATAAAGATCTGGTGACAAAGCAATATGCGTTCATAACGGCAAACAGAGAGTCTATCATAGACAATGCAAAGTTGATCTATCATCAGAAATCGATTGAACCGGAACTAATAGCAAAGCAAAGAGCACCTGGCTATTTGAGCGGTACATTGGATTTCAAGTATGCTGAAGCAAAGTGTGCGGAATTTGAGTTAAACAAAACCTTGCAAGAAGTAGCTGCCACAAGGGAAAAATGATGAAAATTGCCTGTTCAAGAGTGTTGATTGATAATAGATGTGCTATAATAAGGGAGTAGATTGCTAAATTGCAATTGGGTTATAAGGAACGCTATAAGCCACCCTAGCTTCGGGCTACGTTAAACTATAATAGAAGTCGGTAAATACTTGCCTGCAGGGGAAGTCAGGACGCGTTCAAATCAATATCGTAAGTCGATGGCTGCCAAAATGCGGCCTTTTTTTATTTCGTTTCATGGAGGTGTAATATGCCGCTAATATTTAAAAAAAGCCCTGGCGGGGCAATAACGAAGGAATTTGTACAAAATAAATCAGCTGCTGAAGTGGAAAGAGAACTTAATGGCCGATTCGTGAAAATCTACATTGGCCATGGTCTGATGATGTTTGGATCCACTGATTTTGAAAACGGACCGCTGAATGTGATCCATGATGCTGCAGGTTATTTTGGATCCGTTTATTTTCTACGGATCACTCAAAATAAAGTGATTGATGTTTGCCAGGATGATTTGGTCTTCATCAATGAGGCTGTGCAATTGATTGACGAGAACGAGTGCGTATGAAAAAGCTGCTGAAAAGCAGCTTTTTTAATTGTCTTTATACAACGTGGCCAACATATGACGTATATACAACTTATAAGCGTCCCCATAAAATGAACTTGTTAGGAGGGGAACGTGGGTGATCAGCTATGATCCATTTTGGGAGACTTTAAAGATAAAAGGCATCACAGGTTACGCGCTGATAAACAAACATAAAATCAGCAACGGAACGTTATACAGAATCCGCAAAGGCGCACCACTTTCAACTGTAACCATAGATGCGCTGTGCGAGGCGCTAGGTTGTAAAGTCGAAGATATTATGAAACATGTCCCTTCGAAATAGGGCGGAAAGAAGCAAAAAAACTACAGCTGAACGTTTTAAAAGTAGTGATATGTATATAAAAAAATGATATAATATAACTAATGAAATACCAATATAAAACTGAAGTAGGTGGAATATGGACATAATCGAAATGACGAAAGGCATTTCCTTGAGCGAAGAGACTATAAGTAAGATCGAGCAGATCATCAAGCTGAGCGTTCAGTCAAAATATCAAAAGAAGCAAAAACTTTCGAGAATGGTAGATTCAGTGCTTTCAGACCTTTTTAAGAATGATTATAGCTTTTTAATTCCTAGAGATTTTTTAGACACAGAGCTTGGTATTTTCTTATTTACGGTAAAATATGCCAATCAGTATTACTATACGACTTTCGATCTTGAAATTCTCCTTGATCGTCCAAAATCCAATTTATACTTTCACAGAAATCAGGGACATTTGAAACTAATCAATCGCGGAAAGTCCTATGAAGCTACTGAACGGGATTTGAGAAAATTCATGGAAAACTATGATGGGCTTTCCCCGCGTGATGTTGACAAACGCTTCGAAGCATTCTGGAATATAAAAGCCAGTTCTGATAAGAAGATCAGCCGAAAAGTATTTAAAGAGCAATTCAAAATTGAATTAGAGCAATTAAAAGGACCCCTTTAGCAGAGGTTCTTTTTTTATGTGCCAAGCAACCAGCAGCTTCTTCTTTCGAATCTGGATCCAGGTTGTTTTTAATTGACCGCAGAACGAGCGTTCGGCGATCTGATTTCGCCTAAAATTTTTTAGAAATAGTTGTTGACGAAGCAACAAAAGCATTATATAATGATATCAAATGATATCAAATATAATATGATATAATTTGATAAAGAAACCGATACAAAAATTTGAGTACAAGGTGGTGAGTACATGGTTGTCTATACGCAGGAGCAGCTTCATGAGTTCAAGAAAAATTTTGCTTTATTTAGCGGCCTTTCAGAAATCCTGAAAGTGTTGGCAGATGAACCACAAGGCATGAACATGAAGGATATTGGTGAGCGGGTGAATCTCGGCCCGTATCCAAGAGACAAAGCTATCCTGGCGCTCGAATTTTCGGGCTTCATAAACAAGCGAGAAATCGCCGGAGCAAAGGTTTATACGGTTACAGAGCAAGGTAAAATGTTGATGGAAACTATAAATAACAAATAAGGGGAGGAAAATTCCAATGAAAAGAATGATCGGATGCGAAGTTGGAAACTATGACACGAAATTGATGACAAAAGAAAAGGCACTCATCGACTTGATTGTGGCTAAAGGTGGAACAAAGGTCGATGATGCCGTGACGATGCATATACTTAATGCGGTTGCACCTGCGAAAGAAAGAAGAAGCTTGGGCGTTGGAAACAAGTCACTCAGCAATCTTCTTGATGTCACTATTGACACCAGTGAAAAAGAAGCTTGTGGTCGTTGGTTTGTTGGCGGACTTGCTCATACTGAAGGTACTCAAATTTTCAAACCTACAAGAGATGATGAAAAAGCAGAAAACCCAATGACAATCGTAATGCTGCTCACTACCCTAGCCTTTGCACTCTATGATCCAGCTAAGGCGAAACAAAAGGAAGTTGTATCGCTTGGAACACTTCTGCCGACTGAAGAGTTCTTCAAGAAAGACGTCGCAAACCGCTTTGTAGGCAAAATCAAAGGCGAACATAAAGTGACATTTAATGACGCTGCTTTCAAAGGCAGTGAAATCACCATCAAAATCAATGATGATGTTGAGCTTCTTCCTGAAGGCGCTGCAGGCCAAACTGCAACCGCGTTTGATTGGGATGGACAACCATACGACCAGTCTTTTGCAACCAAAATGGTCGTTAACATCGATATCGGATCCATCGATACAGACGTGTCAATTATGCAAGAGGGCGAGTACCTATCGAAAGGCTTCTTTGGCATCAAAGGCGGTACAACCGATGTGCTTAGAAGTATCGCTGCAGATCTGAACGATAAGCACGGTTACAAACCAGACACGCATAAACTTGATTATCATATCAGAAGCAAGAAACCGCTCTTGATCGGAAACCAAGTCATTAATAACTTGAGTGAAATAGCAGAGTCTCACTATGAACAGAGCGCATGGCTATTGAGCAACAAACTCACCGAGGAATTAAAGGATCGCGCGATTGACAAGCAACAGTTGAATGAAGTTAATTTGATTGGCGGTGGCCCTGAGTTCTTTGAAAAAGGATTTAAAAGACACTTCGAATCAAAAGACATGAGAATTATTGTACCAGCAAATGCTCGATTCAAGAATGTAGAAGGCGTACTGAAGAGTCTTCTCTTTAGAAACCACGTTGCAACAGAAGGTGAAGTTTTCGAAGAAAAATAATCAAAGGTTAGAAGGTGGCGGATTTGCGAAAAAAGAAAACATATCAAATCGACGATATCCTGCCTGTCAGACTAACCGAGAAAGCTGGTGCTACTGAAGAAGTGCTTGAATTCATCAACAATCTTGATGGTGAACTCGGTCAAACAATGATCAAAGCGTTGAAATTCTGGATAAGAACCCAGGATAAGGCTAACACAACCAACGAGCGCATCAGAAAAGCTATCGAAGACGAAGCGCGGGCCATGAGCATGAGCCGTGGACGATATGGCCAAAATCGTGGCCCGTATAAAAAGACCGGTGAATCTGCAGAAGTATCGGAGCTTAAAAAAATGCTGAAAGAAGCGCAAGCGAAAGACAATAAAAAGGCAGCAAGCTCCCCTACTTCTCCCCAGGCACACATTGTCGATAAGCGAGAAGATGCTGAAGACCAAACGCCACTCAATATCCATCAGGTCGATGCTGAAGATGAAATATATGGTGGTGGTCCTGGAAGACAGCCTATCGGCAATCCAATGCAAAGAGCATTAAGATCAATTCCGAAGCGAGGGTAAAAATCGAAAGCCCTCTCTTTTTTTTTAATCATAATTTAGAATTAGCACTAATTTTAATTGTAATACAACTAAATTTTAGTTGTATTACAATTAAAATATATAAGCGTTCAAAATGCTACATCCTATCGTTTGAAAAGTATTTAATTGTAATACAACTAAATTAAAATGAGAGAATCATATATGAGAACTATAGGCAAAAAACCACAAGATTTAATTGTATTACAATTAAAAATTAATTGTAATACAATTAAATCTTGAAGGCATTGAAAAAGTTACATTTAATCACGCAAAATCAATTTAATTGTAATACAATTAAATTCAATAGAGAGAGTCATATATGATAATGTTAGAGAAAACGAGAAACGAGAAATTTAGTTGTATTACAATAAAAAATTTTTTTCGATAAAATTCGCGCTATTTCGACAATAATTTCCAAAAACAAAAAACCTGTGAGCCCTTCTCTTAACAAGGACTCACAGGTTGTAAAAAAACAACGATTTTAGCGTTAATAAATTTGGTTGTAATACGACGAAATTTAAGGGATTGACAGTCTTTTCAATCCTCTTTAACATAATGTTAAAGGCAAATTGCCAAAGACTAGAAAAAAACAAAGGCCATCCGAAGATGGCCATAAAAAAATAAGTGATCCTCAAAGCTACCAGATCTTGAAACCAAATATTTGTATTGCAAGTACAAATGTTTGAATCTAGTGGCTAACGAGCATCACACACAACTTTAATTAAAATTTATCACTCGCGTGTACAATTGTCAACGTTTTTTATAACTTTGTGCACTTTTTCTGCCACAGCAGCATGTGTTTACCCTACCCTTTTATACCTGGGTTGTGAGCGCTGGGCGATTGAGAATGAATTGATTTGAATGTGTGTAATGCTCTTGGATCTTGAGGATCCGGGAGCATTTTGCGTTTTTAGGATTTGTATTACAATTAAAAATTTGTTGTATTACAATTAAAAATTCAAACACTCATCGAAGCGTTGAAAAATCAGCATTTCAATTTCCGCGACATGCAAAAAACAAATTTAGATGTATTACAACTAAAAATTCAAAGAGAATCCTAAGTGAGAATCTTATATGAGATTACTATATGAGTCAATTACATGAGAGAAAGGGGGTGTAGTGAGTGGGTAATTTGATCAAAGACTTTTGGACCTATACATATAACGACCGCAATTACTTTGGTATCGTCGAAGTGCTCGGTGATCCTCAGTTTCGTAAAGCTGAAGACAAAAAAGAGACGCGCGTTGAGAAAGCCATGGCGTACCTGCAAGGGAAAAGCATCCTGTCTCATATGAGCGCACAGAGCTACATCAGCTATCTCAACAAGTCGGGAGCTGCTTCCAGGAGCCATGACGAAGAGACCTATTATCCGTTTTACCTGGAATTTGAACCTAAATTGAAGCCAGGAAGCAAAGGCTTTGATTCAGAATACATGGCCACTGCGCAGGAAGTTTACAGAACCGCCAATTATCTCAGATACGAGTATGACGTTGAAGCTGAAGACATCCTGATCACGATCACCAATTCCCGCTCGCTTTATCTCTTTGTCAATCCGAAAAGCTTCAGAGCGAAGCCTTCCAGGAATCAGCATCTGATCTACAAGAAAATGTACGAGACCATCGATGAAGAAATCGGCCTTCAGTACGTGGATACTTCGCATTTCCGATTCAACGGCCTTATAAAAACGCCGGGGGCATATTATGCCGGCGGTTATGTCGTGCCGATCAGCCTGCAGGAGCTGAAGCTTTTGTGCGCCGATCCGGAACAAAGGCATCTGCTTACCAAGCGTCAAAGGAGCGTAGAAAAAGACGTTCCAGGAGAAAACGCACCAAGACTCACTGAACTTTACTCCAATTCGAAAGAACTGGTTGGCTCTGTACGCGCAAAAAAACGCGTTTCAAACACCCAAACCAACAACGTCGTGTACATATCTCAAGTCGCCGGCTGCATCAATCACATTGAAGCTCATGGCGCGCAGCCTGGTCAAAGAAATTTCGCGCTGGTCAGTCTTGCTATTGCCTATAAAAATGCTGGTTACAGCGAACATCAAGTGCATGAGCTCGTTCAAAACGCAGCGGATGCGTGGCAGCATGACGAGAGCGCCAACGAAGTGGCGTCGAAAGTCAGGACCGTCTTCAGGAAGAACTACAATTTCAGCTGCCAATACATCCTGGAGAATGTAGACGTGTGCGGATCGTGCGAGAGCTGCCCGTTTAAAAAAGGCGCTAAAAAGGCTCAAAATGGCCCAAAAACGAAGTTTAAGGTCAGTAGACGTGTAATCGAGTTGCTGAAGCAAAAAAAAGCAAGCCTAAGACATTTTAAGGCTTATTTGGTCATGTCCAGACATGATTTATTTGACCGATTCTTCTCTCCTGAAGAATATAATCTTGATCCGCGCGTGATCCGCGAACTAACGAACATGCTCGATGGCGTTAGAAACGTCGAGAATGGCCTTGTAAGCGTCAAAATTGACTCAGGTGACAAGAACTACTTATTCCCTGTGAATTTCATCGATGGTGGAGCTCATGAAGCTCTTGGCGAGAAGTTAAAACCTTACCTGACGATTTATACGCGCTTTATCTTCAAAGCCGGCGACAAATACGGGATGATGCGTGCAAAAGCGTCCACTGTAGCAGCTGCGCTTGGATATAAGAGTGTCAATAGCGTGTACAAGCTTATCCGTGAATTGGCGAATGACGGACTGGCCGTGTTTAAAAACGGCTACCTGTTTTCGCTCTATTTCAGCTCGTACAAGCTCATATCGATCGAGGCATACAAAGATGCCAAGAAAGAAAAAACGCTTCTCAGAAACGAATCTGACAGCTTAAAAACTGGTACAAACGATCCTGGTGATCAACGACTTTACTGGAAGCTTAGTCGAGGATCACCATAAAAAAATGGACCGACGGTACGATTTGAATAATACTTTTTTCAAGTGAAATGAACCGGACGAACTGCAATCAACGCGCCTCATCGCCACCGGTCAATCCGGCAACAATTATTAATAAGGTTCTTATAGGGGGGTGCCTCCCCCCTGCCAATGGATCCTTTGAAAGAGAGAGTGCTAATTGAGTTGAATAATTGATACTCATAGTGGTATACTACTAAGTGAGACTTGTATATAACTCTCATATAGAAGTACCATATAGAAGTGCCTACTTGTATTACAACGAAATCGAATTTAGATGTAATACAATGAAATTTAAGTCCAAGGGATTCTATCTAAATCAACTTAGCAATCACCACACAAATAAAAATTAACTTCTGCCCTACGACTCGAAGAGCTTAGATTAATAACCACCTACCGTTCCGTGGCGCGGGCACACATTTTAAATGTATTACAACCAAATTTTAAATGTATTACAATAAAACCTAAACACCCTTATTAACCACTCAAACCGTACCCCAACCCTGGCGGAAAAGACGTGCGAAAGGAGCGCAACCGATGGAAGAAATGGCAAAAAAAGGAACACAATTTTTTAACGAGATGGCAGTGAAATTTCAGGAATTCATCGATGGAATTTTATCGGATCCACAGAGCAGTTTGATGAAATTTGGACTTTTGATTTTAGGGATAATGATTCTCTATTTAATCATTCAAGGGATGGGACTCATCACAGAATTCTTTAAGAACCGAAAGCTTGAGAAGAAAGGAATCTTGATGGAGATCCTAGTCAAGAGGACATCAAATGCAAAAGCGACTGAAGGACTTATCAAGAATCTACACTCCACGATACTCAACACCAATCTCAGAGAGATGTTCCATGGACGACCATATTTGTCATATGAGATTGCTGCTGAAAAGGATAAAATTACTTTTTACACATGGATCCCGAAGGACTATAAGGACATGCTCACAGAGCGTATCTATGCTACATATCCGGAATGTGCCATCCGTGAGGTAGAAGATTATCTACCGGCTCGAATATGGAAAGTACCAAACGATTACATCAAGTACTTCAAATCCCTTTTGAAAGGTGAAAAAGCGAAGTTCCCGAAGAATCATTTAAGCATATACGGGACTGAAATGGAGCTTGGCTATCATCATGTGTTACCACTGAATAAGAACATCGATCGCGAGGACATCATCAGCTCCATCGTATCCACGATGAAAAATCTTGAGTGGCATGAAAAAGTGGTCCTTCAGGTACTGGCGAGACCGATAGATGGTACCTGGCAAAGAAATGGCCAAAATGTACTGAAGGATTACGTGGCCAATGGTATCCGGCCAAACAAGAAAGGCAATAGAGCTTTGAAAGCAGAGGGCGCTGCGGATGAAATTAATAAATGGCTTGAGAGCGAGCTGAGCGAATTTAATATCAAGCCATCATCAGGAGGCAAGGCAAGTAGAAAGACGCCGTATGAGCGTAAGGAAATCACCGGTGCGACCGAAAAAATATTGGAGCCTGGATTTGAAACCGTCATTAGACTGGCGACGATTGGTAATTATCGTAAAGGTGCCAATTCACGATTGAAGGCCCTGGGCGCTGCGTTCAACGAGCTCAATAAAGAAAACAAACTGGCGAGAAACATCGTTTATGCCAAACGATTATTTTATAAGCGCCTGAAGCATCGACGCATTTATCTTAGAGACCGAAACAACATATTGACGCCAGGAGAGCTCAGCAAATTCTTCATGAGACTTCCGGATGAAACGCTTATCGATCAGTTTCCGGAAATACAAGCACTTGTAATTAAAGAATTTGCACCACCAAGGGGCGTAGAGTCAGATAAATTTAAAATCGGCGCTAACAACTTCAGAGGCGCTGAAACCATCATAGGGCTCAAACCAAAGGACTTAAAGCGTCATATCATCGTTCAAGGAAAGACTGGTACCGGAAAATCAGAATGGGCTAAGGGATTAATGAAAGAGACTGCCGAGCTGGGCCTTGGATTTGCACTTTTTGAACCGCATGGCAAGCTGGCAGATGAAACGCTAAGAATGATCCCAGAGCACCGCAGAAAGGACGTCATCGAATTCGATCTGTTCGACGATTATCCTACACCGTTCAACTTCTGTAAGATTAAAGAGGTCAAAGGGCGAAGAACAGAAGAGGTAGTGGAGAAAACGACGAAGGAAATCATCGAAATCAACAGACGGCTCTTCTCAGAAGCCTGGTCAGGTAAAAACGCTTATTACCTGGAAAACGCCATCAAAACGGTCATTGAGCTTAAAAACGGCAACTATGTTGATATTCGAAGACTTTTTAGCGATAGGAAATTCAGAGAATACGCAGTCAAAAATATAAAGGATCCACAGCTGATCCACTTTTGGAAAAGTGAGTTTGCAGTCGATAAAAAGGGCAACTTATCAGCAGGTACACAAGCGACAGTTAATTCCGTAGATTACAAGCTTGGTAGCTTCCTGAACTCGAAAAGCTTGCTCAGATGCGTCGGTCAGGACGACTGCATCGACTTCAAGGAAATTCTCGATCAAAACAAGATTCTCATATTCAAGTTCGACAAAGAGCGCATGAGTGAGGATCAGCTGGCCTTCATCGGTGGTATTGCCGTCAAGATGCTCATCGTCGAGGCTTTCAGAAGAGATAAGTCGCAATGGGATAATCCATTTTTAATCATCATGGATGAGTTTCAGAACTTTGTCACACCATCGATCGAGACCATCCTGGATGAACTTCGTAAATATGGGGTATGCCTTGTGGCCATGCATCAGCGTCTCCAACAGCTGGATAAAATAGACGGCCTTAAAAATGCAATTTACAACAATGTCGGTACTAAAATCACCTTCACAGCGGGCGATGAAGATGCGAAAGACCTGTCAAAATACTTTGAACCACGCGTTGATGAAAAAGACCTCATCAGGCTGCCATCGAGATATGGCTATGTAAAGCTGCTAGTGGATGGTCAAACAAGCGAAACCTTCAACATCTACACACTGGATTCACCAAAGGTAGATGCAAAAGAGGGCGAGAAGGGCATCAAGGAAATTAAGGCATATAATCGTGCCGGCAAAATGTATTATAAAGACATCGATAAAATGATTGCGAGCAGATTGGTTGGCGATATTGATGAAATTGAGGAAGACCATTTTGAAGTTGTGGAAGATGATGAAGATACCTGGAACTCAGATCAGGATCCGGCCCAGGAATATAACCGCACCGCAGAACAAGCTGCAGCATCCTACCAGGAAGACGACTTCGAACCATATGACGATTTTGATGAGCAACCTGAAGACGACTTTGAACCATATGAAGATGAATATCCTGAAGATGATCCGGTTGAAGACGACTCGACCAATAAACAATCTCTTTGGGGTGAATTAGGGGAGGATGAAGACGATGAATGATGAAAAAATTTGGGATACTGAAGAAAAAAAAGATGATGCGCCTAAGAAAAAGCGCATCATCATTCCAAAAGATGAACGCATTCCTGATGATCAGATCAACGAAGAATACGTGAAGAATTTTAAGATGAATGAGCTGCAGTCTAAAATACTGGATTTGGTCTATCGATTCAGAATGATGGACTCAAAGGATATTAGAAAGGCGCTCGGATATAAAAGCAAGACGCGATTTGCTTCAAATCTTAAAAGACTGCATGAAGCTAGATTTTTAGATCGCCGGAGAAGACCTTTTGAACTCAGGGTGCAATTAAGAGGACAGGATGGCGTGAACGAAGTTTTTCACATGCTGGACTTGGCGGGCGCCTATTACATCAAAATGTACTATGGGTTTGAAAAACTTTCTGACGTGAAATGGTCAGAAAATGAAAATGTGGTAAAGTATGATTATGCAGTGCACAGCCTTAAAATATCGGAGGCTTATGCGCGACTGGAAGAGGCTACGAGAGAAGTTGACGAGAACGGCAATAGAAAATACCCTGACGATAAGATAATCGATGCATGGAGCGATAAACACCTATATATCAGGTATTATTCCGGAAAAGAATATACTTTTTATCCAGACATGTTTTTCAAGTATTACCGGAATAAAAAAATGTATGGATTTTTTGTAGAAATGGATCAAGGTACCATGGCCATGAGCGGATCGCCTAACACAGCCAGCTTCGATGCAAAGGTACTTTATTATGAAGGCTACAAAGAAAGTCAGAAGACTTATTTCAACTTCCAGGTGATGCCGAAATGCCTGGTCATCACCACTACAAAAATGCGTGCTGAAGGCTTGGCGAAAGCAGTCAAAGCAAAACAGGCTGAAATAGGAAAATCAGGGGTTACTTTTCTTTTTACTTTTTCTGCTGCATGGGATAAGGATCCGTTAGGCCAGATTTTCATTGATCAGAATTTTGAAGAAAACCAAAAAGTACGTACGATGTTCGATTAAGGGGGATGCCATGACAAATACGCAAGCAATAGGATATATGATTTTAGCCGCTCAAACACTTGGGCTGGATGAAAAGCAGATTAGGCAATTAGAACAGGCAATGAAATATCAGCTGGAAGCAAAGACAACAGAAACAGCAGAAGACGCATATCGAAAATTTTGAGTGAAAGGATGAAACTGATGAAAATTAAAGAAGCTCTCAATAAAATGAGCGATCTCAACGATGAAGTCAAAAGGGTCTTAAAAGAAATTAATTACAAGGATTTTGGGGACCTGAGCGGGTTGAAAAATGATGGGGGTCCAGAAGATACTCTGATTAGAGATGAGTTAATAGATGCAGCAGAACATCTTGATAAATTTAGAAGAATCATCAATTATTTGAACCGTAAGGTAGTCAAACAGGGTGTCTTGAAACTTAATGAAAGAGGACGCTATGAAATTGTCGAAGATGAAGATGAATATGAATATACCTGTGGAAATGCAATTGAATTTTTATATTATGATGACTACGATGAACGAGAAAAATGGCGTATATCAAGAGTTGAAGCGACAAAAGGAAAATATTATATCGTGGGTTATGAAAAATTAAAAATGGATGGCTTAAAAGTTAGAGTTAGAGAGAAGCCAGGTATCTTTGAGTTCTAAAAAAACAATGTGTGGGAGAGTCTATGAGAGAAAAAATCAAATTGAAGAAAGTGATGCTTTGGATCTTTTTTTTACCGATCATGATTGTCATGACGGTTGCCAGGAAAGAAAACTGGAGTTTTAAGAAGAAGGCTGCCATCATTGCCGGAGTGATTGTCATCATGGCTGCAGCCGGCGCAACGGGACAAAGCGATTCAGCATTTCAGGAAGCAAATGTAGCTGCGTCGATTCCGACGACAGAAGCTGCAACTGTCCTGGATAAAGGATCCGAAATAGTAAAAGAAATCGAACAAACCGCAGAACAGGTCCAACCAGATCCACCTGAAGAAACAACAGCTGGTGAAAGTAAAGCTGCAGCTCAACTAAAAGTACATTTTTTAAACGTTGGCCAGGCATTAAGCGTACTTATCCAGGATGAGTATGGAAACGAACTTTTGTATGATATGGGAAACGACGCTGATGCGCCTTTTATAAGCAACTATCTTAAAAAGGCTGGCGTTGGGAGCATCGAATATATGGTCAATTCTCATCCGCATGAAGACCACATTGGCGGTATGGATGATTTGTTAAAGGCATTTGAGGTGGATACGGTCATCATGTCGAATCTTACATATGAGACCAAGGCTTATAAAGAAGTTGTGGATCTGCTGATTCAGAAAAACATTAAGGTGTCGGATCCCGTACCAGGTGAAACCTATCAGGTGGGTTCCTGGAGTTTTGAAATAATTGGGCCGATGAAAACGGCCTATGATGAAACCAACAATTATTCGGTGGTCATCAAGGTCACTAACGGTTCGCAGAGTGTACTGCTAACGGGCGATGCCGAAGTGGATTCAGAGCACGAAATCATTTCTTCAGGAAGCGAGCTGAAGGCGGACATTCTTCAGGTGCCGCATCACGGATCCGGAAGCTCATCCAGCAGTCAGTTCATAAAACAGATCTCACCGCAGTACGCGGTGATCAGCGTTGGATCCGATAACAGTTATGGCCATCCGGACAACCTGGTAGTCAATCGCCTGGAGCTGATGGGAATAAAAACCTATCGCACCGATACTGATGGCACGGTTGTATTTACAATCGATGGTGGAGAGATTAAAGCAGAAACCTTTAGCGACATAGGAAATTCAAGTAAATCTTCCAGTGACAAGCCGGAAGCAGCTGAAGGAGAAGCAGCGCAAAAAACAACTGAGATTCAAACGACCGAAAAACCAGCGCCTTCAGATAAAAATGGCATCATAATTTCAGCGCTAGACAAGCATGCCGAATACATCATCATCAAGAATAGTAGCTCAGAAGTTAAAGACGTTGGCGGTTGGCGTGTGGTATCAGAAAAAGGAAACCAGGCATTTGTGTTCCCAGCTGGATATGTCCTTCAGCCTGGCCAAGAATGCAAACTCACATCCGGAGCAATTGCCGGTACCGGTGACTTCACAATGGCCAACACAGACATTTGGAACAACAGCAGCTCTGATCCGGGCGTTTTGTATGACGCAAGTGATGTGGAAATTGACCGAATGAATTAGGGGTTTAAATAGGATTTGAGAAGATGATCACTTTTTAGTGGTCATTTTTTTTATGCTGCAGATCTGCAGCGCTGATCACACTAAACCGCAGAAAGCAGCATCTCGTTTTTATGATCCGAAAATATTAAAAAATATTAGCGAAAAGAATATAAAAAAATATGTCATATTATGTAACATTATGGTATAATATAGGTGACTAATTAGAACTATTTGAAAGGGGAAAACGATGAAAAAAATCACACGAATTGTCATCGCTTTGGTTTTCGCCGCAGTACTGTTCGTACTCTTGTATGCGCAGATATATCAGGCATCTCGCGATGAAAAAATCATGCTTGTGGATGTTGTAGTGGCCAAGAATGAAGTCGTGGCCGATGATAAAATTTCGGTTGAAGATGTTGAAATCAAAAGCAAAAGAATTCCAGAAGAAATGGCCCATAACTACATCACTGAACTCAATGACGTGGTGAACAAATATGCCAAGGAAACCTTACATTCTGGTGAATTGATCCATATCAATAGCGTGAAGACTATCCAGGGCGAAAAACCGACGGCTGATGTGAGAGAAGTGAGAATTACCACAAACGTGGCAGCCTATTCCGGTGTAGGTAAAGGTGACAAAGTGGATATCATCTATGTTGACAAGATGGGTGCACTGGAAACAGTAGGAAAGCTCCTGTATGAAGGACTTGAAGTAAAAGCTGTATTAAACCGTTCTGGAGTTGATTTGGAAAGAATTGAAGCAGATAAGTACAACCAGGCAAACCTGGATCCTGGATACGTAGTATTCTGGGTAAGCCAAAAGATGGCGCTAGAAATTGAAACGCTACAGGGTACGTCAGCCGATGTCGTATTCAAGCTCGCTAAATGGACAGACCATTCGGAAAAAACTAACACAGACTCAGGCGTGCAAACGAAGGAATCTATCATTTTCGAAAAGAATGGCCAAACGAAAGAAGCTGAAAAAGAATTACTCATCGAGATTGGTGGTGGCGAATAATGAAAAATGTGGTGACGGCGACGGGATTCGATGAACTCAACAAAATGATGAATGCACATCATCAATTGAACGTGGTGGACATAGACCTCCAAAAGCAAGAAAAAGTATGGGAAAAATTCATCGATCCAACATATAGCGAAGCCGATGTGCTCGTGATCACTGATAAGCTCGAAGGCCCTTTTTCAAAATACGAGCTATTGGATGAAGTAAGAAAACAGTTTAAAGGTGAAATATACGTCATTCTTACTGAACACGATGACGAGCAGTACATCAAGTTTCTGAGAAACTTGAAAATAACCAATATTTTCAGCGACGCGAATGATCCAGTGGAACTTATTGACGCCATCGTTTATGAACTCAAAGATTCTGAAGCAATAAATGAAATTGCTACAACCGTGACTGAAATCGAAAAAATTGAGAAGGTGTACATAAGCAAACAGGTACTAGCCATAGTAGGGACGGGTGGTTCCGGCAAAACAACCATGGCAATAGAATTTGCAAAAGCCCTTGCTCAAGATAAATACGATGTGGTCGTAGTGGATCTCAATTTTGAAAAGCCGGACATTGGAAAAATTACCGGTGTGGAAGAAAAAGGTGTTCAATCGGTGCTGAAAGAGGAATTCAGCGAAAAAACAATCCTTGAAGCTGTAACAAAGAAAAGAGGCACATACTACTTCACGGGTCTTCAGGAAATGGTTGAACTCAGCGAGGCAAACAAAGCAGTCAAAGGCATTATCAAAGTACTTAGAAAGCATTTCGATGTGGTCGTACTTGACACAGGCAACATCAGCAGTGAGGCAACACACATCGCTATCCTGGAATCAGATCAGCAGCTCTTCATTCTGAATCCCGCAGAACGGTCCCTCATGGCGATCAAGCGCTATTTAGATCTGTACATCAAAACGCTTGAAAAGCCTCTTAAAGCATCTGCTGTAATCAATCAATTTATCGAGACAGGGCTAGGACACAAGGATTATGAAGAAGTTCTCGGCATCAAAATTCACGGCACAATCAAGCTCGATAAAAGAACCTTTATGGACATCGAGAAAGGGAAGGGCTTCGAACGCGATAAAAAAATCGTCAAACAGGTAAAAGAAGCACTGTTCCACAAGAAAGAAAACAAAGGCGGCCTCGGCTGGCTTAAAAAAAAGGTGGTGAATTGATTTGACGGTAAACTACAAAGAAGAGCAGTATCAATCAAAGAATCTCAAATCCATCAAATCGATGTCTTCCGCAGGAAGAGAAGAAGATGACATTCGGAAAATCGTTGATGATTTACATGCGCATCTCAGTGAAAAATATGATGTTCTAATCGATGAAATTCTGCTTGGGAAAAAGGACAAGAGCAAACTTGAAAGTGTCATCAGCGACTGGTTATCTCAGAATGAGGAAGCTGCCAAAGGCTATCTGAAGGATACACTTATTAAAAAACTCGTTGATAATATTGTCGGCTGGGGAAAGCTGCAGACGTTAATCGATGATCCAAGCGTGACCAATATTCTTACCAATGAAAAATTGGAAGTCATCAAGCGTGTTCGCGGCGAAGATATCAAAACCAACATCAAGTTCGATGACGATGAAGAGCTGGAACTATATATCAAAGCAATCATGATGAGAACCAAGCAAAAGATTGGCAGGGATCTTTGTATCCAGGATGCGATGGATCATATCCACCATGTCAGAATCAACGCGGGAATCAGTGGATCCGCAATTAAGCAAGAAGTCGTTAGAAAGCCTTATATCGCGCTTAGAACGTATCGTGTTGAGGATTTCGATAAAGCGTTTTTTATCGAAAACGGCACTTTTTCAAAAGAAATTGCAGACTTTATTGAAACCTACATGCTCAACAGCAATGTAATCATCGTAGGAGAACCGGATGCCGGCAAGACGACGCTCATCGAGTATTTTCGGAATCTTAAAAGCAAGACAGATCCAATGCGTCGAGTGATCCGAATGGAAGAAGAAGCTGAGCTGGCGTTTGAGTCTGAAAACTCCGTTTCGTTCTTTGAGAGAAAGACATCTGCAGATGACATCCGGAAAAAATATGATTTGGCAGAATTCGCGAGAATAGCGACGCGTCTGGCGGGCAAGGATGTCGTCATTGGGGAGGTCCGCGGTGGAGAAGCCTGGTATTTAACAAGGCTCTTAGATATGGGTTATAAAGGCCTTGCATCCGTACACGGCAGCTCGTGTGTGTCTGGAATCTATCAGCTGGCATTTCTCATGAGCCTTGAAGCGACAGAAGTGCGAATGGACATGCTTGTTCAGCGTCTTTGCGAGACTATCGATTTTATCATCTACATCAGCAACAAAAAAATAGTCACGATCGCCGGAGAGATCAAATATGATCGCGCAGCCAACGTCCCGCAGATGCGTAACCTCTTTGATTTGGATATTGATGAAAATGGCAGCCTTATCTATAAATCACAACCGTTATCTGAAGAGTATGAGAGAACGAGAAGAATCAGAGAAGCCTTGAAAGCGAGAAGGGTGTAACATATGGATGGTCAAACAATCTTATCAGACGGTAAAATGATTCTTTTATCAGCAGTGCTCGTATTTATCCTGGCCTATGTCGTTTACGAAATTCTGGACAGCACAAAGCACCTGAAGAAAGAAAGAATTCTAGCCGGTACGAAGTACTTCGAAAAGAAAATTGAATCCACATTCAAAGTTGAGAAAATCAGCGCGCTTAAAAAATATCGTTCACTTGTTAAGGAGCTGGTTCCTGGTGACAAAGGGTTAAATGTCTATATGATAATCGCATTCGCTCTTGTCATTGCCTACTTTGTGTTCGATATGGCCAAAGATTTTCTAGCTCAGATACCGGCGGCACTTTTGATGGCGGGCATCGCATTCTCTGTACCATTTTTGTTCCTGGATATATTCGCAACTTACAACAGAAATCGAGTAAGAGAAAGGCTGCCTCACTTTCTGCTCATGTTTCAGCAGACGCATAGGACAACAGGTGATACACTTTCAGCTCTGGCAACCATGAAGGGACGCATGAAGGATCCAATCGCAGGTTTTATAAAAGAGTTCATGAAAAACATCCAAAGAAACGCGGACTACAAAGAAGCGACTGATATTTTGAAGGAAAGAACAGACAATGAAGTGTTCAAGGCGTTTGCAGATATTATCTACATGGACCTTGAATACGGGAAAATGATTGAAGTCGAACTCGATAATGTAATCAAATCCGCATTTGTGCACGTAGAAAACTATTCGCAAAGAATCACAGAAAACAGTGGAAACTTGGCATCGATTGGTTTGGTTCTCTTGCTCTTCGCGACGGGCGTTCAAAGGCTTTTAAACATCAACGATGAGTTTTTGTACATCATTCGAAACAACGTTGAAGGCAAAATATTAGTTAATGTCGTCATTGCAATGCTCGTTGTTGTATTTTATTTGATTAAAAAATCGATTGCATATCAAGACAAGTAAGGGGGTGAGTGAAATAATCGAATTAATAAAATCCGGAGATGTCAAAATTTATGCAATCGTCATAAGTATCGTTCTTTCGCTCACATTTGCGATATACACGATTTTGGATATGCAAAGAGATGTGAGAGTAAGGAAACTTAAAAACGAAGGCAGAAAGAAAAATAGCGCAAAAAAAAGGCAATTCAAACTTAAAATTGGCGACAGCGAGAAAATCAGACTAAAGCTTGCGCAAGCTGGAAATCCTCTCAGAAAGTTTGGTTTAAACGAGTATAGATATTACATTTTCAAAGTGTTTTTAGCAATTTTTTCTGGATTAGCTTTTGTTGATGAAGGTTTGGCCAAAAGTATAATGTTTACAGTATGGGGATATTTCATCTTAGATATTTTAATAAAGAGCAGAAAGAAAAGTCGGCATGATAAAATAAAAAAGGTTTTAGGAACGCTTATAGCGGTCACCATCGACGGCCTACAAAGTGGACAAACACCAATGGAAATTACAAGTACGCTGCTGAAGAAAATTCCTAAAGAAAATCCTTTGTGGAGTGAACTCAAGATACTTAACATGAAGCTTTTGAAAGGAAACATAAAGACGCCGCTTGATGAATTCAGAGAGCGCATCGACCTGGAGGAAATCGATAACTATTGTTTCTCATTTCTGCAGTATGAGATTGGCGGAAGAGCCGTTACGATGCTGAAGCTGCAGCTTGAACTTATCAACACACTGAAAGCCAACAGAGAGAAACGAGAAACACAAACGAGAGCGAACTTGAGTTCTGTGGCGGTTGCGATACTGGTAGTTGTACTACTGATAATTGTACTTATGCCATTTATGTCAAGTATAAAAGATATGCCGATGCTGCAGGGATCCTAAAATTATGATCACCCCGCAGAACCAACTCAACCAGATCTGTTTACAAAAAACTATAATAAATTTAGGAGGAATATCATGTTAAGAATGGTAAAAGAGAAATTTACAAAATTGGTAAAGGACGAAAAAGGCGGTCCTGGTCTTGAAGAAGCTGTGCTTTTAGTATTTGTCGGTCTTGTGGTAGCAAACGCTGCGGATTCATTAGGGGATATCATCAGCACATCGTACACGTCAGCAACAAATGCTTTAAAAACGGCATTGAACATCCAATAATGCTTCAGACGCTCGAAACTCTTTTGGTAGTGTCTGTGATGGCTGTGAGCGCCATTACAGACACCAAAAAAAGAGTAATACCAAACCGCCTAGTTTTCCCCTCGATCGGTTTGGCATTACTCTTTCAGATTGTCCAGTTTAGACTGGATCATATCCTCATTGCAATGATCGGATGCTCACTGCTTTTTATATTATACACCATCAATGAAAATATTATAGGTGGTGGTGACATAAAACTAATATTTTTTCTCAGTCTTATGATGGGGCCAAAGATGTCGGAGCTCGTTTATACAACGGCGATTTATGTCTTAATCTTGTGGATTTACTTTTATATCAAAGAGCGAAGGATAAAAGAAAAACAGATCCTTCCGCTGGCGCTGGCGCTTTTTTTAGCGCTGGTAACGAACTTAATGGGGTGGTAGTATGAAAAGATTTTTAAGAGACCAGCGTGGCGGAGGCGGATTAGAAGTTTTGCTGGCCGTGATCATATTGATGTTCATTTTTTTATGGACGAATGAAACCGTCATTGTCATGTACAAGAATCAAGTGCTGGAACAGGCAAAAATGAAAGGACTGGACGCCATGCAAACGAAAGGTGGTCTTACAGCTGAAATCGAAACAGCGGTAAGGGACTATTTAACCGGCAGAGGGTTTGACAATGCAAGATTATCAATCACCGGTACGATAGCGACTGTACAATGGGGAGATGAAATCGCCCTGGAGATCGAGTACCAGGATCAAATGAAAACATACCGCCGAATAGGGCTCTTAACAATTGAACGCGTTATCGAACCGATCACTTATCATTTGTATGGATCCACAACCAGCTATTACTTCGATAACAATTGAGGTGCAGCATGAATATATTTAAAAGGTTTATTAAAGACCAACGTGGATCCGGAACGATCGCCGTTAAATCACTTGTACTCATCACGTTTTTCATCATGGTGATGTACGTACTCATCGATTTTTATTATTTAAGCAACGTTTATCGTTACGTAAAGGGGCAACAAGACCTGGCAAATCGAGCGGTGTATGCTCAAATAGATATGGCAAGGCTTGCAGACAGAGAACTTTATATAGACGACACTCTCGGACGTGCCAAATTTGAAGAATATCTTGAAAAGAACCTGGAACTTGATGCATCTAACAACCCTGGAAGAGATATCCGGATAGTTGGATCGGTCGAAGTAAAGGAATTTATTATTTACAACACAGAAGATCTTCCGGCGACTACACCGAACGGAAAAACTGTCACTTTTGTATCTGTGTACAGCGAAATTGAAGTGGAAGTGAGACCGTTCTTATATGGGAAGTTTGGAACAATAAAACTGAATCCGCATCTATTGACTGACCTTCCTGATAAATTAGTGAAAACATTTCACCCGTGATATGGAGGTAGCATGAACAACATTGACGAAAAATACGCACTGCTGCAGCACATGAGCAGGGTATCCGAACTAGCATACCGAATGGCCCATTACTTTGGGCTAGATGAAAGAAAGTGCAAAGAAATCTCAATCGCAGCGCACTTGCATGATATAGGTAAATTCTTAGTCAATCCAAAGATACTCAACAAAAAAGGAACACTTACTGAAGAAGAAAAATCGTCCGTTATGGAGCACGTCGATTTTTCGTACATCATCGGACACCTTATGAGCAATAGGCTTACACCCGATATACTAAAAATGATCTATGAACATCACGAAAATTATGACGGCACAGGATATCCGAAAGGAAAGACGGGCGATCAGATGTTGATTGGATCACACATCATTAAGATCTGCGACGCGTATGACGCGATGCGATCAGAAAGGCCATATAGAAAAGCAATGTCGAAACTTGAAGCTTTTGAAGAGCTAATGAGGTATCGAAGTCAGTATCATCCGGAATGCATCAGTTGCCTGGTAAAGCTTGAAAAAATAGGACACACCGCCGAAGCGGTTTAAGATCACAAGAAAGAGAGGATGAAAAAATGAAAAAATTTATATGCATCATCATGGTTATGACGTTACTAATCTCGTCGTTCACTACATACTCGTTTGCGGACAGCAAATTTGCTGATGTTCCTACTAATCACTGGGCGGTCAATGATATCAGTGCATTATTTGATAAAGGAATCATTGTTGGTGTGGGTAATGGCAAATTCAATCCAGGCGGTTATGTCACCATTGACCAGTTTATCAAAATGTGTGTGGCATCGCTTGGATACACATTTGATACCGCTGGATATCAGTATTGGGCGACACCTTACATCAACAAGGCAGTAGAACTCGGCTTGATGCACTCTACACAGTTTCCGAATCCGAAGATTGCTATTAAGCGCGAAGAAATGGCATCCGTTGCTATAAAGACTTTAGGCATGAAGAAAACATTGTTATCATCATCTCTCGATGGAAACATCATTACGAGCTTAGCTGATTACAGAATCATTAACGATTATTATAAGCAACCGGTTATAGATGCTTACCGTGAAGGTTTAATTACTGGAAAAGGTAACAATCTATTTGACCCTAAAGGCATCACCACAAGGGCAGAAGCATCAACTGTAATGATGCGGATTCTTGACGAAAGCAGAAGATTACCTTATAAGCCATCGTATGGTGCTCCATGGACGACTGTTAACTTCGAGGAATGGACTGATGACATGGGCTGGATGGAAGTAAGTCAGAAGTTTTATGCACCTAAAAACATCGCAGGTGGGTACGAGAAAGCCTTAACTGATTTTTATACTTGGGCAAAATCCACAGAGCGTCAGAAATATGGTTTTTGGATGAACCGATATAATCCTCATCAAAAAAATCTAAGTGTATCTTGTTTGAATTCATCAGAGCTTGAAAATGCACCAGGTGTAAAACAAGCTGAGGGATTGGTATTAATTTTTATGGCTGATTTGTATGCATTTAATACCAAAGTGCCAGACCATGCATACACTTTAACTTTTTATGAAAGTAGTGCTCTTTATGATGATCCTAATACGTACTCATCATATTTGAATGATCGTTATAAACCCTATTTAGATCAATTGTTCAAATCATTTTTTGAAGATGATGCAGCGATGTTGAGACAAAAGTATGAAACATATATAAATAACATGAACGGGCCAGCAATTGACGAGAATATTGAGCTTAAAAATGGCAGAAATGTTTCAATTGGTAGAAGTCGCGGGATTTTAGTCGTTCGATTTTCTGAGAAAACAAAATGAGGTGAAATATGAAGAAGGTACTTGCGCTTGTCCTTGCGTTTTTATTGCTCTTTCAGGTGACTTTTGCTGAGTCCTACGATGGTGGTAAGGTAAAAATTGATCCAAGTAATTGGTCAACTTATAAAGCCATACATGGATTAGGGCCTGAAGTAACGCTGACGAGCAACGGGAGAAATTTTAACAAAGAAATTTTTGAGGAAAAAGGGCTAGTCGTATATGGCGACTACAGCTTAATTAGTGGTAATGATTTTAAAACTAAATCTGGAGGATATTATGCTAAAAATGGTGTGGCTGGTGAGTATCGTTTTCACGGATATGATCTGGATGGTAACAAGCATAGTAATATAGACTTTCCAAAGGATGCGGATTCTGGTACTGCACCTGAACAAAAGTACTGGATTTATAGACCATGGAGAAGTGAATCTTTTGGACATAATGTATTTAATAAGTATATTGGTGAAGAAGCATCTTTGTACAACAAATGGGCAATAGCTGGTGATCAATCTATAGCCAAGCTCATCAACGAAGGATTACCATTTAAAATCACCGAAACGTATGAAGCACCAAACGGAGATAAAAATCCAATCAATTATATGAACGTTAATACCATGCCTACAACATTTAGCAGCGGACAAGGCTCCTTGATTCACAAATCTGAGTTTGATAAAAGACCGTGGTATCAGTCGTTCCCCATTGCAAAAGCTGCAGGAAAAAACATGATTCCAGTTGAAGCTAAAATACCATCAATCACCACGATCGAAACCGCTAGTAATGGCGATGTGGTTTTAAAGGTTAGAGTCACTGGTTTTCTCGATGATAGAGCAGTTTGGGGCGACGAGCAAAAAATGGCGGGTTCGTACCACCGAAAAGAACTTAAATCGTGGGAAATTACACTCACAGACAATATAACGGGTAAGTCCATTACACTACCTGGTACTAAATCCTCTGCTGTCGATGGTTATGCCGACTTTGAGGTTAAAATTTCACAAGCATTGTATGAGTCACGATTATTATCGGATAGAAGTTTCAAAGTCAATTTCATTGGCACCGCAAAAGCGATTTTTGGTGATTTAAGAAGTGCTCAAGACTTCGAACTTGCTGAAAAAGTGGTTAAAGGCACCGAAGAGGTTGTTATAGAACCAAATGATATCTATGTGCCGCCTAGACCTGAACCAATCGAGTTTGAAGTGGATGCACCAACACAAATATTGGACAGATGGGCCTTCAATTTGAGTTTATCCGTCATCAATGATTCGAAAGCGATTGATCGCTACGTTGAACTTGACGGCAGGCAACTGTCTGAAGCTGAAGAAACATCATTTTTATCCGGAAACTACAGATTCCCAATCCTGGGCGAATCTAAGGTTTATGACTATAAAATAGTGTACGTCCATCAAAATAGCGATTTGTACTTTTACCAGGGATTTGTCGTGGTACATGACTCAATCCCATATGTATCTGTGAGAGTCACGGATCCTGGCAAGATTAACCGCAAGGTGTCTGCTACCTTCGACACATCGATCACCAATATATTCGTTCGACAAAATTCAAATGTGCAGATTAAATCGGTGACTGCTGTCTCGAAAGAAGGTAATCAAATTTACTATGGCACCAATAATTCATCGCTCATAGAGTTTATGCAAAAGCAGACGGGTACAGTGGATTTGACGGTTGTAGTAGGCAACGAGTATGGCGATCGAGTCGTTAAGCACTCGATTTATGCCGGCGAAGATCACGCGCCGGATATCGTGGCGATGATCTGGAACAACTACTTATCGAGAGCTGATAATTTGGATCTTATCGCAGAAGGTGCTTCCCTCGATGGTGATACTGTGACGTCGCTCAAATATGATATTTTGTACGATGAAAACAAGGATGGCGTTCCGGAAAAATCGATTAAAAAAGGCGACTTTGATGCTACATTCAACTTCCAACCGACGCAGTTGGGCTCATACAAAATCGTCTTTACAGCTGTAGAAGCTTTTGGTCAACCAACGCTGCCGGCGTATATCACCGAAGCAGACTACAAGAAAAAGGTTGTAGAACGAGAGTTTTTCGTTGAAAACTTAATCCCAATGACCAAGCTTTATTCGGATGTCGAGTACACATTTCCGGAACTTAACGTTGCACTGATCGTTGACCAAGGTGTACCAAGGGCGGAAAACGACTACATCAAAACACAACAAGTCCAGATTGAAAATCAATTCAGACTAAATTCTATGGTGGCCGATCTTGATGTGTGGGATACCTACACTTATATTTTTTCTCAGACGGCATATCAAAGAATCAACTCAGGGGGCAGTTATCCATCGCCGACATATAGTTATAATTCCGGGGGGTACAGTGGTACTTTAAATCGGTACAACGTAGATAACTACCCGTACACGGTTGATAATGGATCCTGGCAAACACGGACGCTCTCTAAAACTGTTACAATGACCAAAGATGGTTGGGGAGAATCCGGAAGCGAAACAAAAACTTTCGCTAACGGTTGGAGAATGGAAATCACATATTATTGGGCGACATATTCTTATTCGTCCGATGGTTGGTACGGTTCTACGTCGGGTACGGGTAGTTCCTATTGGCAGTATGATGATAAAGGGAAACTGGTTTCTAGTGGAGGAACAAACCAGCCTACAATGTCGGGAACCGCTTATAAGACTGAAACCTACTGGCAATCCAATTATGTGAATTATAACGATTACTACGGTGATTACAGTGGAACGGTTTATAAAAATGTGAAGCAAGCCTACACGCCTTCCTACTCAACTAAATCAAGCAAGTATATCGTGTACATGACCTCAGGGGCAGTCAACAATCAGGCCGACCTATTATACGTTAAGAATATTGCGCGCGATGCTAAGCTAATTGTAATTGGTCCTGCAGGACTTAAAGGCACTCTTGGTGAGACTCACTTCATAACTTATTCAACCAATACGCAGTCGCTCATCAATCAGGTTGTCGAAATTTGTAAAACAGAGAACCCGATCATCAACGAGGTTGCTATTTTGGTAAATACACCGATCAACTTCTCGTACACAGATATCGATGAGGAAGGGGATCCTATAGTAGAGCATGGTTTTCAATTTGTGCACGATCAAAACTATTTTGATAATCCTCTTGGGCTCGAAAATGGCGCATATGCGGCTTATTCCGACACTCAGTACTCTACAGCCACAAAAACATCTTTCGCTAAGCCAGGGAAATATGAAGTTTATAGACGTATCAAAGATGCTCCGGTTGGTTATGAGAGCCAAGGCGCTTATTCAAACCTTGCCAAATTCGATCTCGTTGTACATCGAGCGCCGATCGCAAGTGCAACATTGGATTGGGATTTCAATGGATCTCTTGGTGTCTATAAAACAACCTGGGTGGATGGTAGTTATGATCCGGATTTCCAATATAGTGACGCGCAGCGCGGCATTGTGGACCGTAGGATAAAATACAAGCTTTCTAGCTCATCAACATGGATCTATGAGATTCCGGATGACTTAAACCCTGGCACGTACAACCTTGAATATGTGGTTATGGACAAGCATGGTGTATGGTCCGCGCCGTTCGTCATGAACTTCACGCTTTCCGCAGTGCCGACCATACAATTAAGTGCAAGCGTCAAGTCGCAAAACACGAAATTTACTACGGCTAATATTCCTGCAAGTGAGCGATTAGAACTATTTGATGTGTGGACGCGCTATCCGTACCAGGTGCGCCTAGAAGCTTCGCTTTATAATGCTACAGGTACAACAAGAGTTGGAGCGTTACAAACCATCAACTTTACTCAGGGCACAACAGGCAGCAAGTCGGGCAACGATATTGATTGGAATAACATTCTGACTCAGGTTCCATCAAACTTTGCCGATACGAACTACATTTTGAAATTAAGGGCGTTTGATCCTGTTACGCCTGCAAATTCAGCGGAGCTTAATTTCCCAATCACAGTGAAAACGCCGCATGATCTGATCGGTTGCGTCAACGGTGATCCGGCTGGAGCTGCGCTTTACCTGGCAGAGATCAATGAGCTCACCGCAGAAACGAGCATCTACGTTCAATCCGTCACTGTTAATGTGCTCGGTACCAATGTACCGCTGACATATGTGAATACAGTGGGAGATAAAAAGCAATGGCGCAACACCATTACAGTGAATGAGGCCGTTGGAGAAATATCGGGCGTTGCCGTATTTACCTCAACTACAATTAATAGCGTGGTAGGAACCTATGTGAATGGCGGAAAAGATGATGTAGATTTCGTCACACGACATCCGCTTGAAATCACGGGAACGATTACACCAAACCCGGCACTTGCTGGAGAACGCGTGAGCATCGTCTGCAACACGAAGGGACGTGGTGAAACGGTTGTGGTAAATCTTGACTCAGTAGAGCATGGAAGAACTATCAACTTGACGCCTGATTATGCGACGACAACACCGGAGAACATTTTTAGGGGAACCTACATCGTGCCAATAAACACCGATGATGGTACTTATCCAGTCACAGCTACAGTATATAGAAATACGGCTTTCGGATTGCGATCGGAAACAACTCAAATGAACCTGGTGGTTAAGGGCAATATGTATCAGCTTATCAAGCCAAATATCAAAGACTCAAACTAGGAGATCGGGATGAAAAAAATTACTCTCTTGTTCATGCTGATAGTAGCGATTTCGCTACTATCGGCATGTGGATCGGGCGCACCAAATGATAAAAAGCTAAAAGAAGACCTTATGGCAAAGCCGCTTGTAATTGGAAATGTAGAGTACAAGCTAGTTGACGGCAAAGAGATTGACTATTTTAAGGTCATCGAAAAAGAAAAGATTAAAGATACAGCTCAGTATGACGTTGAAGTAAAGCTTTTGAATGATGTGTTTGAAGCAAACCTGAAGATGACAATGAGATATCTGAAGGTGGAGGGGAAGGATTGGATAAATAGTGATATTGAAATTACTGACCAAGTAATAAAATTAGTTGGTCAACCTACAGAACAAGAACTCTTAGATCAGATGAAACCGTCTAGTGTCCTTAATGAATTCAGCAATTGGGATGTTGAAACGAATCCAATCTCTAAGCTACAGATTGTAAGTGTTGAGCCAAAAGTCAATGAACTTGGGGCCAATGTATTTGTAAAAGTAGAATCAGAAAGCGATTATTTGAAGCTGGAAGCAGAAGTGAAAATCGATTGTGATTATGAACAGTACATGAATGAGCAACGCTGGATTCTCAAGTCTTTAAATGTAGAAGGCCAAACCGTAAAACTGAATAATCCTATAACTGAGGTTGATATTAAGAAAAGCCTAGAAGGACACAAAATACAAGATATTCTTGTAGAAAATTCAGCTGGGAGAGCGATCAAATACTATTGGGACGTGGAATCTGAGAGTGAAATAAAAAGTCTTGTAATTGAAAGTCGTAAAACAGATTTGGAGGCGGGTAGAGACGAAATTGTAGCGTTGGTTGAACTCGAAAAGAACAATTTGGCTGTTAAAGGCAAGTTGGTTATAACCTATACGCATGACAGTAAATTATATCGTATCAAGCGTCCATGGGAATTATTCGATGTGATTGTCTATGAACCGTTTGAACTGACGACGAAGATTCCTTTCGTAATGACAGATGAAGAAATCACAAATGTATTAAAAGAAAATCCAGATTACATTACAACGTATTCGTTTAGCCAAGAAAAAGAAGAATGGATTTACTTTGAAGTGGCAGGGGTTTATTTTAGCGAGTATGGAAACATAGCTCATGTTGAAATTAATTTAATCGTGAAGCGCGGCAATGAATATTTCGGTTATCTCGCAGATCTGAATGAAAATTGGAGATCCACGCTAAAATTTAAGCTTGCATCCGATAAGTGGGTACCGGATGATTCGTACATCACATTGAGATGGATATCTAAAAAAGATGTCGATAAATATTTAGAAAGTAAAAAATAACTAAGAGGAGCAGCAGTAGCTGCTCCTTTTGTTTTGCGGAGAACTTCACACAAATTGACAAGGCATTGATCAAGGGGAACTCGTTGTTCTTTTAAATGACTCCGCCTGCTATTAAAAATAATCACAAACATTGAAATCGGCTTGATTAAAGACGATTTTTATTTTGAACAAAATAACTAAATGAACTTAAAAAAATGTATCAATAAAAGCAAAAATATGGTAAAATAAAGAGAGGTGGTGCTGTCGAAAATGAACGAAATTTCAGAGCAATTGAAGAAAAAAATAAAAAAGAAAATCATACTGTCAGCCATGGGGTGTCTCGTTCCGATAGGATTTATGCTGCTGATTCCCATGATTATTATTTTTATGATGGGCGGTGGATCAGCGATGATTCCGTCTGCAGACGAGGATCAACTGAATGAGCTTCAGAGAGTAGCGACGCAGTGCGGTGTTGGCTGGGAAGAAATTCTGGCGTACATGACGGTTGTTTATGAAAATGACTTTGAGGGCGTGGATATCGAGGCTGTAGTAGCTCAATTTCTCATCATCAAATACGATGAATATTCAGTGGAAGTCGTTGAGGTTGAACGTTATGTAGATGATCCGGTGAATGGCGGGAGAACAGTTACATACACAACTGAGGAAAGAACGCTGATGCGCACTGGCGTACTTGAAAATGAACTGGATATTAGAGCATATGCAACAGAAACAGGAGCACCGGCAGGCGTATCCATCACTCAAGTTGTGGAACATTTAAGAACTTTAGATCAAAATGCAGAATATGACATCATGGTTTCAAGTAAGGATATCATAGACTTTTATGAAACTCTTAGTGACGAGCAAAAGGAGTGGTATAACGCCTTAGTTTCTGAAAATCTGATACAGATGGCCTTCGGAACGTACTATGAACTTCCTGAATCGATTTTAGTGGATACAGCGGGGTATTTTGCATGGCCTGTACCAAATGTTCTTTCGATCACATCGCCTTTTGGTTGGCGTGAGGACCCTGTATATGGTGGACGAGCCTTTCATCACGGCATAGACATCGCTGAGACCGGATGCGAAGGTGAACCGGTAATCGCTTCAGCTGCCGGTACTGTCATTGATGTTCAATACAAAACGACTGGATACGGCCTTAACGTGACCATCGAGCACGTCGATGACGATGGAAATACATGGAGAACCAAATATGCACACCTTAATCAAATTAGCGTTAGCAAGGGACAATCCGTTGATATGGGAACTGTAGTTGGCGCGGTGGGGACTACAGGGAAATCTACAGGTCCGCATCTGCATTTTGAAATACTTTTCCAGGGATCCAGAGTGGATCCGGCGCTATTTTTCTAACAGCCCCGCAGTTCAGGATCTCCAAGCTGGGATCACATAAGAATCTTTCTTTGAAAGGAGATGATAGACCGTTAGATTTTTTAAGCAACAAACAAAAGGTTCGGATAAAAAATATAAAAAATGGAGGCAATCATGAAAAGAGAACAAGAAGAAGAAGCAATAAATTTAAAAGGGCTCATAATTTTAATCGTAGTATCATTTTTACTTACAACAGTTTTGGTCAATCCAATTATCAATCCGATGTTGAAACTTGAGGGGGCTGTAGAATATTTTGCCACAGCGGCTGAATTCATCCTCATTGCCTTTGTTCTGTACAAGCCAATCATGAAAAAATTCGAATAGGGGTGATCTTTTGAAGAAGAAACAGGCAGCCAAAATATCGGATCTGAAAAAGGGCATCGAGAAAATTGAAAAAACTCAGCTCGCAACGAAAGAAAAGGAACTCAAGCCGGCGACAGCTGCCACGCTAAATTTCATCAGAACGCTCTTTTATATCTTCCTGGTGTTTATCATCGTGTTGGGGGTTTGGCAGCTCGTCAAATCGAAACAGCCGAGAATTATTGAGAATATAACCAGGTACGAATACAGTGAAAGCGAGTCGGATAAGGCGAAGGCCTTCGCGGAAAGCTTTGTTAAAGCTTATTTGACTTATGGCGATTTAGCGAACAGTTCAGACTATAAAGCGAAGCTGGATCTTTATTTGAATGGCGTAGTGAACATCGGCAGACCAGATCAATCGAAGGGATCATCTGAGGTGCTGGATACCATGGTTTATTCCGTAGAAAAGATTGACGACAAGACCAGTAACATTGTCATAAAAGCGACCGTTAAAAAGACTGATGACAGTAATTTGATTGAAAAATACGATCAAGCTACAGGCACAAAAATCTCCGTTCCGACGGTTAAAGAGAAGGATGTGTATGTATCGGTCCCTATTTTAGCTGAAGGTGGAAAGGTCATTGTGAACGATTATCCGACGTTCCTCAAAGTAGAAGACAAACTGAATGCACCTTTTGAAACTTACATCGGCGAATCTTTGGCAACAGATTCGGAGGTCAAAGATATTGAGAAGACACTGGCAGACTTCTTTGGGATCTATTACAGCGGGACGCCTGGACAAATTAAAACATTCTTCAAAGAAGATAAAAACGTAACTGGCCTTCAAGGTGCTTTTTCTTTCAATTCAATCAAAAGCATTGAAGCGTATGTGGACAATGGCGTGTACACGGCGATAGTGACGGTAGAAATAACCGAAACAGATCTTGGTGGAGTATTTAATCAAAGACATCTGCTGACGTTAGAGAAATCAGATGATCGATATGTTATAATTTCAATGCAAAATAGAGGAAAATAAAAGGAGGATTATCATGCCAATAATTGAAAACTTTTCAGAATGGATTAATTCAGGAGTCGCTTCATTGTTTACTGCGGGTTTAGGAGTTTTAGGCCTATATCTATTCGTCAAAAGAAAGATTCTAATGGCTATTGGTTCGCTTATACTAGCAGGATTTGCAGCAATGTTCATATTTAACGGCTCTACAGTTGCTCAGAAGATCGGTAACTGGTTCGTTCAGCTCATGAACTAGGTGGCTATCATGGAAGGAAGAAGAATCGTCAAGAGTTACAGTCATGTTTGGCGACTAAATAGGACCTTCTATTCATTCGGTGGGATGGACCTACCTTTGCCAGTCAGCATGAATTTCATGTTGTACTTTATCGTGGCAGCGATAGTGATGCATTTCATCGGTGGATTGTTGCCGTCGATCATAAGGTATATTATCATTCCTTTGGTGGTGGCTTGGATATTTGATCAACGATTGATTGACGGGAAAAACCCGTACCAGTTTATCAGAAGTATCGCGACACATTATTTCGTCATTTTATCAAAGGGGCATAAAATAAGCCGTTTCAAGCATTACAAGACCGAGAAACCCGCAATTAAATCAAATATTTCTTATCGAATCCACAGAAGGCCTTGAAATAATAATCAAGGCCCTTCATTTAAAGCAAAGGAGTTGAGCGTTTGGGAACTAATTTACCGATCATAGGCGTCATAGATAAACCGCAGAGCAGGACCGCCTTCCAGCACGGCATGATCTATTATGAGGGAAATCTATTCTTCAAAAATGATCTGAGCTGCTGGGGAGTTTACAAGGTCAAAAATTACACCTATGAATTTGATGGTGAGCGATCAAAACTGAATCTACACAATAAACTGACGCGGCTCTTTTGGAACATGTACGATGAGTTTCATATCATCGATTTGCCTAAAGAGACGAGTCTTGTGGAAAAACATGAGCAGCTGAAGAAACGTGCGAGAGGGCCTTTAAAGTTTGAAGCCATCAAAGAAATTGATGCGATGACACAAATCCTTTCTGAAGACTTCGGCGACAAAGGTAACAAATACGAAACGTATCTTATAATCAAGTTCAAAAATCCGAAGTCGTTCTTCAGAACGATGAAGGAATTTGGACAAACTTTGATTCAGGATCCAGTTAGATTACTTAATAAGATTTCGGGATTAGACACACCTGAAATCTACAAGAGAGAATATGAAATCTATCAGCAGATAGAAGATGTCACCTTCTCAAAGATAAAGAGAGGTCTTAATCTTGAGAAGGGCAATGAATATGAAACACAGTTTTTAATCAAATATCTCTTTTGGTTTGGCATTGGTACACCTAAATGCATTGGGCCGAAGCCTGATTCGGAAAAGAAGAGACAAAAGTTTTGGAAACCAAAGGCAGATGTTATCATCAAAAATGGTGAACAGTATATAAGACCGGTTGAGAAGGAACTTTTAAGGCTCACAGAGGCTGACATCGATATAAAGGCTGCTAGGCATATTGAAATTAAGCAGTTCTACAAAGGCGTAGAAAAAACAGCGTATCAGGCGTATTTGGCCATTGCTGATATGCCTGACATGCCGGTGCCTGGTGGTGAGTGGCATTATTACCTGAAGCAGAGCTTAGATTTTCCAATTTACACGTCAATCAGAGGCCAAGTGGTATCTAACAAAGTGGCCAAGGATGAGCTGAATAGAAAGAAAAAGGAAATCGACGATCAAACGGATCATATACGGGGCGCACAAGAAGCTACAGTACCGCTAGACGTTCTTGAAAAAGCTGAAGATGCAGAAATTATGGAAGCTGAGATGAAAATAAAGAAGTTTCCACTGATCTACACCACGATTATTATTGTCGTTGCAGCTGAGTCCAAAGAAGAACTTCAAAAGCGCATCGATGCCGTCAAAACAGCGCTTGATCCAATTCCGATTGAGATTCCTGCAGGTGATCAATGGCTCATGATGAACGAAGCGATGATTGCCGGCGAGCAATACCAAAAGGATTATATGCTGCGGTTGCCTCCTGATCACCTGGCGCTGATCACGCCTGGAGCGAGCATTGAAATTGGCGATGAGGAAGGGTTCCACATTGCGGTTACCGGAAGTCTTCGAAAATCTGTATCGATAGCGCCATGGCTGCCGTCGCAGATCAACAGACCGCCGAACGCAACCTTTACTGGGTCCATGGGCGGTGGTAAATCATACACCTCCGACATGATTATCCTTAAAACCTGCAAGCTCACGGGTGCGTATGCGCTCTTTATCGATCCGAAAGGCGATCGTACCGAGTGGCCAAATAAATTCAAGACGTTTGGTGATGAAATCAAAGTTACAACTTTCACGGCAAAGCCGGAAGACTTCGGAAAACTCGATCCATACATCATCATGAAGTCGAATTCCAACGAAGAGAACTTCGCTGAAAAAATGAAAGAAGCTTCTGTTCTTGCGCTGGACATTTGCATGTTCCTCCTTGCAATCGACCGTAAGGATCCAAGAATGAGCATCCTTTTTGAAGCCGTTGGATACGTTGAAAAAAGTGAAAACCCTTCAATGCTGAAGATTATAGACGTGCTTTTGAATGTCATCATGAAAACGGCAACTGAAGACGAAGATAAAATCAAAGAAGCTCATTGCAGAGAGATGGCGGGGACGCTTAAATCTTACAAAAATATGGCGTATGCAGGCCTTTTGTTTGGTGAAGGTCATGAAGAAGCGATCAGTCTTACGAAACAGATCAACGTCTTGCAGATCCAAAATTTAGTTTTCCCTGAAGAGGGGAAAGCGCCTGAAGACTTCACTTATCAAGAAATCATCGGATACGCCTGTATTCTGGCTATCACAGGTTATATCAAAAAGTTCATCATGGGCGATAGAAGTGTACTGAAAATTTTCGAGCTTGATGAATCAACGGTGGTCCGCGCGACGCCAGCTGGTAGAAACACGATGAATTCACTACACAGGATGGCGCGTTCTTTAAACTCTCCAGGATATTTCATCGGCCAGTCGGTTGATGACATTGGCGATGAGAAAATTAGAAACAACATCGGTTATAAGTTCTGCTTCAAGACTACTGACATCAAGGAAATTAGAAAAGTCTTAGAATACTATAAGCTTGAAGAGAGCGAGAGCAACGTTGAGATGTTGTCGAACCTAGAAAATGGCGTTTGTTTATTCCAGGATCACGAAGGTCGCACAGCTGTAATCGCCTTAGACAGCATTTTCGAAGAATATGACAGGGGACTTGATACAAGACCGACAAAACAAGCAGCTGGGGGTGAATAACATGTTCGCCAAAAAAGTCACTGCAATCCTGATCGCGATAGTAATATTGCTGAGCTATGCAGCGCCAACTTTTGCCGATTCGGGGGATATTATACCGCCTCCGGACGACGAATTAATCGATTCTTTGGATTCAGAAAAATACTCTGAATTCTCATATACGTTTGATAGCGAAGATTTGAAAATTACTGATGTGGTGCCAGCTGCGTTTAAAGGTTTAGCAGATGTTGTTTTTTCTATAAACGTTCTTATGTCGAGGGTGGTTAACCTTTTGCTTGTACAAGCCTTTCAGCTCGACATATTTGATCTTATCGAAAATGTATTCGATGAGCTGGTTGACGCATTAAGTGGAATCATTTATGATTCGATGCTTGGAATTTTACTGCCGATCGCCGGGATTGCAATGATATTTTTCGTAATCGTTTTAAAACCGATGAGAGCGATAAGTCTAATGTTTCAAACCATAGTCATCCTGGTGATTGCAGCCATATTTTTCACGGCGCCATCGGCTGTCATTTCCACGGTAAATGACATTTCAAAGGAACTTGGAACAGGAAGCTTGGCAGCGACGGCATCCGTCGTGAATGGAAGTAGCGTAGGCGCAAATGATGCCGTAGTAAGTCTTTCCAACATCTATTGGGGCAATGCCGTCGGAAATCCTTGGCAGCTCATTCAGTTTGGGGAACTTAATCAGGAAAGGGCGCAGGAATACCTTCAGGCTGACGCAGGTGATCGAGAAAGTATGGCGAAGGACGAAGATGGTATGCTTTTTGGAAAGCATGGACAAGCAATGCGCTTTGTACTTGCAGTTCTCTTCTTCGCCATGAATCTTATTCAAAGTGCTTTATTGCTATTGCTTTCTGGCGTAATGCTGCTATCACAATTAGGGGCGATTATCGCATCACTGACGGCAATACTAGGAATCACGATAGCGTTACTTCCCAATATGGGGCTTCGAGTGGCGGTTCATGCGGTTTATAATGTATTCACATTTTTGTTTACAAGGCTTGGAATCATGCTTTTGATGTGCATCTATTTTGCGATTGCAGCCGTACTTTATCGAAACATAGGGACGATGGGATGGTTCATGACGATGTTGATCCAAATCCTTTTGATCGGCGCAACGGTGGTTTATAGAGCGAAACTATTCTCATTTGTTCATTCGGCAACTCGTGGAGCTGGTGCTGCTACAAGTGCAATCAATCAAAAGGTGAATCTGAAGCGCGCGGCGCTTGAAGGTTATGCAGCTTATAAAATCGGCAGTGATGTCAAACGGGTTTGGGATAATAGACAAAATAGAAATCTTGAACGCAAGTATGAGCCTACAGCTGAAAAGTATATGTATAAAAGGTATTCAGACGAGAAGGCGCAGGCAGAAAAGGTGGCTGAAGAGACGGGTAAGCCAGTGCAATATAGTGATTTTGTCAGAAAAGTGGATGCGCGTGTGGAACGTGGGTTTACGCCATTTAGCACAGACGACATGAACGGTGCGAAGAAAATGATGGTCAATATCCATCGCCAGGGCGAGGATCCGGATCGTTATGTAATGACAAGTGTATCCGGAAAGACAGATGATCAGATCAGACATACTCAGAGAGAGCTTGAAGGCAGGCTCAATCAAACAAAAGGTGAGCTCAAGACCAAGGAAGATGCGAATGAAAACACCATCAATCGCGTAATTCGAACAGACAAGCAATCCGAGTTTTATAATAGGCGCCGTGCGATAGTTGAAGGCGTCAAAGAATATGTTGGTAAAGGTCAAAAGGATTCGTATTACAATGTCCTCGATGGACCAGCTGAAGTAAATGCTGCACAAGAGGCCCAAAGCTCAAGACAGACCGCAGACGGAACCACTCCAGCTGCAGTTCCTGAAGAGATCAAAGCGAAAGTGGAAAACAGCAGCGCTTCAGGATCCGGAAAAGAACAGCCGATCCTTCGTGAAGCAGTGACATCAAATGAGAATGCGGCATCGAGAATTGCAGTTCCTGAAGACGCTAAAGCAAAATTGGAATCGAGCAGCGTGCCAGAGTCCGGGAATGAGCAAGCGGTCATTCGTGAAACAAAGACAACCAATGAGGGCGTGACATCGAAAGTAGAAGTTGTAAAAAACGTTTCCGAGGTCAATAACGTACAAAGGACGGAAGAGCGAAAAGAGACTGAGCAGAAAAACGTATCTACAACATCAAGTGAAACCATCAAAACGCATCATGAAAATGTTGAGAATCGTACTGAGACTGTCAATACAACAAAGCAGAATGATGTCCAAAGCGTCACAAATGAGAAAAAAGACTTCATAAACGTTGAAACCAATACTGAAACTCAGACCACGAATGTCAACCAGAGAATAAGCAACGTGCAGAATAATGTGCTCGAAAAGAATGAAGTGGTCAATGAAAAAGTGGTAAATATCGCAAACATGAAAGAAGTCGAAAGTACGACTAGAAATCAGGAAAGAACGAATAGGATAGAATCGGAACCAAGTTCGAATCGAAGAGAGGTTTTCAACAAATTAGATCGATTGGACAAAAAGAATAACAACAATCAATAGCTTGATTTCCTCCGTAGAAAGCCAGTGGCACTCAAAATTGCCCTGGCTTTCATTTTTTTATAGGGACGAATGAAAACGTTGCTTAAAACGCTCAAAAACGCCCTATAATCGATTTTTATGCGCTAACGATAAATGCGTTGGCAATCTGATTTTATTAAGTTCTAAAGGCGACTGTGAAGGGTGGAATTTTGATTAGTCACCTTTCTAAATAAAAAATCGGAGAGGTGGTTGTGGATAAAACAAAAGTGTACAATGTTATAAAAAAAGTAGACAAAGTTATAAAAAAGAGGTATAATAGAATCATGAAAGAGAGGTATTCGGGAGATGAAAAGACATGGATATAATATTTTGATCACGAAATTGGCAAAGAAACATTGTCCAAGTGAATTTGGCTTAGAAGATTCGCTTAGAGAAAATATTGCTGAGACGAAAGAGTGCGTCTATGGCGATGGAGCGCATCAAGATAAATGTGAATATTGTTGGCTCAAGTCTCTCGATCGAGAATATCAGGAAGAGTTGATGGCGTGTTCGCCAGATTGCGATGCGATTGATCCGGTGACGAATGAAAGAGACGAATCTAAATGCGCTGGGTGTGATGCAAAATCAGAAAACATGAAAAGTCCTGAAGAAGTTAATATAAAAAAAATCATGGAAAACATAGCAGCCATAGGCATGATGGCAGGCGTCATGATTGCTGAAGGGCAACTTTGTCCGGGGGATTCGACGACGCTACACGGCGGAATCGTGAGGATGGGCTTTGAATTTGAAAAAACGTACAGTGATGAAGACATTGACCACGACTACATAGGTGTAATTGACGAATTTGCAAGAAAAAAACTGCTTGAATACTATGGCATCGAGGAATAGAAAATGAGTGATTATGCTTTGTACAAAGGCGACGAGTTTGTTTGCCTTGGTAGTTTGCAAGAAGTAGCGAGCTACCAAGGCGTTAAGTCAACAACTATCAGTTACTTGGCTTCGAAAGCCTATATGAAAAAGCTTGAGAAGAGAAAAAACTGCGATTCGGCTTTGATTGCGATTCGGATCGAAGACGACGACGATTGAAAGGATGGAAGAAGATGATAATAAATGGCGTAGAGTGGTGTCCGCTTTGTGAAAAAGAAGTGGGTTTTGAAATTGACTTGACGAAACTCACGATGCCCGTCTGTGACTGTGGTTCGGTTCTTGTACCGTGTTCTGAGTGTGCTATGGAGAAAGACTGTTCTAAGTGCAATGAAGGTTCAAATTTCACATTTAATCAGATTTGAGATATCATATTAGAGAAAAAATACAGAAGAATTGATTTATGGGAACGATGGTTGGGTTCGGATCAATCGACGAGAGTTTTTCGGTTAAATGGAACAAATAAACCAGGAGGCATAATTTGAAAACTTTGAAGTTAATCGAGAGAATATTGAGGTCTTTCACTTGGACGATTTTCGCCGGCGAAGTAATTAAGTGGACATTCATATTAGGTTCTATAGTGATTGTTGGAAGTGCAATTTTAGAAGAAGTTTTTTCGATAAATACATTTGTATTTGATAACGAGGGAATGGCGCTCAGATTATTTGTGGGGTACTTCATATTGATTGCTTTAGTTGTAGAAGGCATCATTGGTGTTTATGAAGAATTTCATCCATCTGAATGGAGCAAAAGCTATGATAGGTTGAATGAAATAATACTGAAGAAGATGAGGAAGGAAGACGAGTTGAAAGACCTGCTTGAGAAAAAGAGCACGATCAGGATCTTCAGCGGAACAGAGTGCGAAGCTATTCAACAGTATGAAAGGTATCTAAAAGAGCACACAAAAAAGGAACCGAGAATAGATGGGATCGTGTCGTGTGCAAGCCCGGTTGTGAATAAAACGGGTGAAGAATATACAGTTTCGATGGTGTGCGATGTTTGGGAGCTGAAGGACGCAGCAAAAGAAGGTGAATATCGTTCTCTGGAAGCCAGAATTAATGAGTACGATCTTTGGATTGGCGATCTTGAAAAGGTGGTTTGCGGGACAGAATAGGCGAAAATTACGCGCCGAAGCAAACGTGCGAAAGGTGACAACTAAATTGTTGAAAGATAGAAATATGAGTTTTAATTCAGGAGGAAAAACATGTTTTCAAAATATATATCTGATCTGGCAATCATGTATTTAATAATTTTGATGGTTGTTGCATCAAACATGGATCTGGGATTTAATAATGATGTTTTAATTTGGATGGCAAATATAGTTGTTTCCGTTCTTGTTCTTGTAATTTGTGCGGTTTTAGAAAATTTCATAGAATTGGGGTTGTCTGTTGTTGCAAATAGAATTAAAAAACTAAAAAAGTAAAGAAGAGAAGATGTAGCTGTTGCGATGGCTGTCGTTATGACTGTGGATAGTTATTAGAATCTTGATGGTATCTATATTTACGTACGTAGGGTTTAAAGAATTCATTTAAGATAAGTTATTTGGAGGGTGTATGGACAAGTTTAAGAAAGCTATTAGAGAAACATTTGAAGCAACATCGATAAGAGATAAAATTTTGTTGGGAGCATATTTACTGGTTTTTATGCCTTTAGGAATACTAATGCAAATGGGAATTATACCGTTTCCTGGAACTGTGGCAGATTGGTTTAAAGACGTCATCAACTCAGCTGGGAATTACACTGTATATATTGGGATTTTTATCGTTGTTCAGATTGCCAATGTAGTTACAGTATATGGCTGCGCTGCAGCTGATGATGGGTTTGTTCGATTGATTAAAAATCAATACAGTGGGACCAATTTTGGAGATAAACTTCTTGAAATGGCAATGAGTTTTTCAACAGCTATTATAGCTGTAAGTGTAAATTTGTTTATGTTTCCAATGTTCGTTCCGGTATATATTGTGATTGGCATCGTGATGGCGTTCATGTTCTCAAAATGATGAAATTCGAAGATTTAGAAGAACGTGATATGATAAAAAACTTGGAGGTTTTATGAGTTCATTCATTGAAAAATTCAAAGCGGAACTGCTGTACAGAATAGAGTTTTACAAAATGATTAAAACGTTTAAGGCGATTAATGAAAAGGAAGAATGGCTAGAGGCTACTAATGAACGGAGATATTTAACGCAATCTAGGGTTCTAACACGCGCTTTACTTGATAGAATATTGAAGTTCGCTGAAAAATATGAGAAAACAAAACTTTTGACTAACAAGAAATCGGATTTTGAGTGGGCTAAAAACGAACTTGATAAATTTACAGATAAGGAAAAGTGGAAAACTCAAAATTATTATGAGGCTTTCATATTGATTAAAAGAATGCTTGATTGTTTTAAAAGCAAACCGATTCTGTGGTTGTTATCTATCGAAGAATTCTTAATCACATCAGGTGTTTTTGCGGCTGTCATTGTCATTGTTCAAATCGTTGAAGCTAGGTAAACAAATCAAGTTGGAGGAAAAAATAATGCCGTATAGAATGATGGTCGTGTGTACTTTGTGTATGTTGCTAATTGCTTTTCTTTTGTTGGGTTCGCTTCGGGGGATGGAGAGCATTGATGTTGATAAACTTGAAACTGTTATAATGATGACGCTGATACCCTTATCAGTTGCAACCATTGGCATGTTTGGTATTATTTATAAGCAAATTAGAAAAAAAGCATATGATAAAAATGGGAGGCTTGCTTCTTGGTATCGAAGAACCGTGAAGCTGATGGGGACGGAATGGATTTTCAAGCTGCTTGAACTGACGGTGCCTGAAAAAATAGTGAATGGTTCTCAGCTGTCAATTGCAAACGTGTCTGCAAACAAAGGGATATATGATCGAGTCCTGTTTAATTCATTGGTTGAAAAGGGTGTTAATATTCAAATGCATTTGATGGATTTAGAAAAAATTGATAAACATGTCGAGTCGGTTCAAAGTGAATACGGAACACTTAAATATTACGAAAAGCTGGATGCGTTAGAAGTTGTTTCGAATTTTGAAAGACTCGAGATTTTGCCAGTGGATGTTTTGTTCGATATCAAGGGATGTCTGTGGTATGCGCCAAAGAAAAATAACGGAAAGAATGTGTTGAGAGCTTTCAAGGCGTATTATGATGTGCTGAAGCCAGGAGGAATTTTGGTGATAGATGCGATGGATATAGGCACTTTTGAGATAAGCACAAATAAAATTATTGGCTCTATCATCGATTGCAAGTATCCTGGATACGCGGAAAAGTCAACAACTCAAAAGTTGGACAAGTATTTTAAGGCGCATCCAGAAGATCGAGCATGGATCAATGAACATTTCGAGTTGAGTTATGTTGAAATTGAAAATCATAAACCTCAGATTAAAATGGCAATATTCAAGAAGGTAAATGATACACAAGTGTGATTCTAATGGGCGTACAAATAATAACAATCTAAAAAATCAATGGGAGGACACATGAAAAAAATTGTAGGTACACTTTTAAAAATTTCAGCTGTGTTAATTGTAGTGGCAGTGATCTTTATGATGATTGGAATGAATTCCATGAAGGCGGATGATAAAAAAGCTGCTGATTCATCGCCTGGATCAAATGTGGTTTTTGATGCGATGCAGATTGCGGGGATTAGCGAAAAAGAGCTGATTTCCCTTCTGGGAGAGCCGAAACAAAAGGAAGAATGGAACTGGCTATATGGAGATGCTACATATCCAGTCACAACGTTCGAATATCAAGATGGCCAAAATTCTTATGAAGTTCTGATCTATGAAGCAAAAGTGATTAGGCTTAATTATTTTTCTGAGAAGTATAACAATATCAATGGCAAGAGTTTGACTTATAAGAAGAAAACGGATCTGTTAAGAATGTTCAATATTACGGCCGGCGATGAGCTTCAAGTTAAAGGTGATACGGGATATGCGTTACGATTTGGGACTGTAAATGAAAAGATTGCTGACTTTTGGGTGGCGCTCATGGACGATGAAGCTAAAACTGTGGACGAAGTGAAAATCACATACGATAAAAGATTTTCAGAATAATAAGTCCCTGCGCTGATCAGTGAATAAAATATAAAAAAGAGGCCTTGGTTATGGACATTGGTGAAAAAATTAAACAATTAAGAGATGAAAACGATATCACTCAGGAAGATTTAGGAAAACATCTTAAAATTCATCGTTCGACAGTTGCAAATTATGAGTCTGGCAATAGACAGCCGGATATAGAAACGTGTAAGCAAATTGCTGAGTATTTTGGTGTCTCTATAGATTTTCTCGTTGGCAAGAAACAAAAAAAATATAGAGATTTCATATATGATGCCAAGACCTTTTTTTCGAGTGATTCAGTGACTGAAGCTGAAAAGGATCGGGTGTTAAAAAAGATAATTGATTGTTATTTCGAATCGAAAACGACTCGACAAATGACGGTTAACAAATGAGTGCAACTAAAAGAGGAAAAGAGTATTGGAGCAGAAAAAATAAAGAGTATGTCCAAAGGCTTGTGGCCAAAGGAATCTGTCCTGATTGTAAAAATAAAAACGGGATCCCTGTAAAGGGAAATGTTTATTGCTCTGAGTGTCAAAAAAAATATGCGGCCATCATAAGTGAAAAACGAAAGGGATGGTCTGAAGATTCGTCCAAATGCGGACGCTGTGGAGACGTAAAGACCAGAGAGGGCTATTACTGCTTTGATTGTTTAGCTTATAGAAAAAGATATGTTGCACGCAAAGCTGTAGTGAAAGCGAGGGGGAAAGAGTAAAATGAGGGTGATATTTTCGTTGATAGTAAGCTGTTTGATTGCATATGCGAGTTGGTCTGTTTATCAAATTTTGGATCTTGGAATTTCTTCATAGCTTTCATGGGTGGTGCTGTTGGGATGGCTGTCGTTATGACTATGGATCGTTATTTTAGGCAGACGAACAACAAAGATGATTCTTATAAAGACTGTGAAATCGGAACAAACGGAGCCCAATCAAACAAGAGGGAAAAATAAGCAATTAAAAAAGGAAAGGTAGGAGGTACGCAAGATGCTGCTAGGAATTATTACACTGTATTTTGTTGTTGTAAGTTTGGGTTTATTAGTTTCGATGGTTAATGAAGTAGCTAAGACAAATAGTCTTTCGTGTATGAGAGGAACTGATTTAATCTATCATTTGTTTTGGGTACATACGTCGGCAGCAGTTGGATTATATGCGGGGAGCAATGAAGGCGTGTCCCAAGGCGTCGTTTTGTTTGTTGCAACGGCTGTGTTTTTGACAATGCTCAGATTGCTGATGTTGCGGTTTGAAAATGCGACTGGTTTAGTGGTAGCAGTGGGTACTTCTGTCTATATAGTGAGTTTGGGTTGGTTGTTGCAGGGTTTTTCAAAGTACACGATAATGCATGGCTCTCTTACCGTTTTAGGGGTGATAAGTGTCGTTTACTGGTATAAGTCCTTGAACAAACAAAAGATACATCTTTTTGGCGGAATAGCAATAATAGGTTTTTGTGGACTCCAGTTCGCTTATAATTTGATGGAAAGTTATTAAAAAGCTGGGGAACATACAAAAGTAAAGCAGATCAGAAATAAGGTAGGAGGTATTAGTTTCGAGTATGCTGAAAAACTCTAAAAATAAACCTGCATACAGCAAAAAACAGAAAGAAGATCTGAAAAAAATGCTGGCAAATATAATCCAGGCAAAAGCAGATTTATGCAGCTATGTAAGAGGCAGTGGTTTGGATTGTACCAATTGTCCGTTAAATGAACTTGGCAAATGTGCAGAATTAGAGCTGCCGGAGTTTGATTTTGAAGAAAAAAATGGATTATCCTGGAATGAAATTTTGAAAAAGTGTCGTTCCTAAAACTATAATTATGAGATACATTAAAAAACACGGGAAAGAGTGGTTTTTTTATTGCGAAAAGTGTATCATAAATTAAAAGGGTTATAAGAGACAAAGAAAGGGTGTTTTGATATGATTTTCGGATACACTAGGGTTTCAACGAGAAGCCAGGACCAGGGCCGGCAATTTATGATCCTGAATGAATTTGCTGACCGCAGAAAACTGCAGTACGATCAGATCTACGTCGATAAGGACCAGTCGAGTAACTTTGACCGCGAAGCATATCAAAAGATGAGAAGTAGGCTTCGACCAGGAGATGTAGTTGTAATCACAGAGCTGTCCAGATTGGGAAGAGACTACAGTGAAATTGTGAAAGAGTACGCTGCTCTTATTGAGTTTGGTATTGATCTGCATCTTTTGGATCTTCCTTTGGTGGAGGATATCGCGGATCCGCTGATTAAAAAAATGGTTCATGACATCGTGATCCGGATTTTTTCCTTCCAGGCACAGCGAGAAAAAGAGAATATACGAGCCCGCGTGAAAGAAGGTCTCAAGAAGGCGAAGTTGAATGGCGCCAAACTAGGAAGGCCATCAATACAGCTGCCTAAAAATTTCGATCGTTACTATGAGCGTTGGAAGAACGATGAAATCACCGTCACAGAATTGGCCAAAATATTAGAGAAAAGTAGAGCTCAGGTCTATCGTTATATCAAGTATTATGAAGATGGCCGCAAAGAACAGGAACAACTAAACATCGATGGCCATTGGGTGCCGGTAGTTGAGGGAGAGCACAAAGCAAAGAAATATGATAAATCAAAAGAGTGATGCCAGGCGTTGACGACGATGCCTGGCATCTTCGCGTCATGACGTTTATTAGCGAATGACAATAAAAATGGCAACGACCATGATCGCTGCCATTTTTCTATAAAGATATTTCTTTGTTTTTTCCATTTATAGCTGATTTTCTGATGTTCTCGATGAAGCTCAGCGCCTTAAATTCATAACTGTAAAGTATAAAATGCTTTTTTGTTTCGTCACTTGAGCTGTATTTGAAAATGTAGAATGTTTTAGGCATTACCTTCACAGGTTTTTTTTCAACGGCCAGGTGCTGCATATAGAAGCTCTTTTCGTCAAGCGTGTCGATCGAATCTAACTGTGAGATGTTTAGGCGTATTGTGGCGCTACCCTTTTTAGACTCAATGAGAATTTCCTGATCATTTTTAGTTAAATCGCAAAAAGTATCTTGCTGAATTCCTGGCAAGCCGTCGAAGCAGATGAACCGCATAGTATCCTTTTTTCCAAACATAGGAGCCTCTTTTCATTAAGACAGATTTAGTACCCTTGAATTGACTATAGCATACCAAAAACAAAATGAAAACAGTAGCGCCAGGTTCGCATCCAGGATCACTTGCAGCTAAAATTGAATTAACCGCAGAAAAGGACCATTTTATGATCCGAACGCGTGGATCGGCCCGGAAGTTTTCCTAAAAAATAAAAAAAGTGTACAAAGTTATAAAAATAGTTGACAAAGTTATAAAAAAGACTTACAATAAAATCATCAAAGGAAACGAAGGAGATGGTCAGATGAGAGTAGATGTATTCGCGAACGTAAAAGTGAAAAATGGTGTGGCTGGCGTTATAAAAAAAGCTGTTTCTGAAGAGCATTTTTACAGACAAGAAAGAGACGTTCAACTACAAATCCTCAATAGAGCTGCTGAAGAACTAAACGCATTATATTCGATTGAAACCAGCGTGAGTGTTGCAGCTGAGAATATGAGATATTCGGAATATGACGCTGAGACGCAAACTATCAAGATGGGTAAAATGTCCATGATCAACTTCCTGAATGCTTACAGAGCGTTCATGATTGCTGAAGGCAAAGTGACTGAGAAAATCACATGGGAAGATTCGCAGGCATGGAGCTGCAAAGCGTTCAGTCTAGCGTGCCCTAAATCGTTCGAAAAGTCTGTGAAGGCAGGCGAGGTCGCTCGATTTGTATGGGATGAAGAAAGCAATAAAGCTATGATGGCATTTGCTGATGCTGTAGAAGAGGAACCAGGATTGGAAGAATAAAAAGCAATTGCTGCAGCTGAAATCTTTTCAGCTGCAGCTTCAATCAAAAGGAGGCGCCGGATGGCAAAAGTTGTGATTAACACGGGTAATCTCATCGAGGCCAGAGATAAAATCAAAGTTGGGGATCAACTTGAGATACTGCTAGAGCACGAAGGAAAGTGCGATAAGAAATCAAGATGGACAGGAGCTGTGGTGTTAGAAAAATTTCCGCATTGCTTCCTGGCAGAGTATAAAATTAAAGGAAATCCGATTAGGATAACATTCAAATATCAAGAGTTGCTTCTTGAAAAACCAACCGTTAGACTGAGAAAGGGGGCTGTGGTCGCATGAGCTGTCCAAAATGTAAATCAAGAGAAGATTTGGTGATCCAAATTGAAGCGAGGCATCCGATCAAATATGATCCGGAGAGAAATGTGTACATACAAGAACCAGGAGAAGAAGAGCTACTTTGTGTAGAATGCGAAAAATGCGGAGAAATATTCCCGGATGAAGGGTTAAACATTCTTCAGAACGAAAAGCCTCTAGAAGTGGTTGTCGTAGTTCGCGGTGGATCGGTACAAGCTGTCTATGCTGAAGACTTACGAGTTAGTGTTCGAATTGTGGATTTTGACGAACTTGAAACGACAGACAAAGACTTAACAGAAGCAATTCAAGGGAAAGTGCAGGTGTTCTAATGGAACTGAAAATTCTCCAAATTGAGAGAGTGAAAGTCAGGGAAAGAGCATGTTGCATGTGCCCTGCATTATCTGTTAAATTCGAATCAAATATTTGTGATGATGAAACGGAGTTTGCTGGTCGAAAGGTTGGCCGATGCAATTTTGTAAATAAGTATAAAAGTCCAAGTGGGGATGTATTCATAGTTCGGAAAAGCGAAATTGACGGTCTATATTGGATATTCTGTATTGAGAAGGAAAGCAATTTGGCAAAGCGATGTGACAACATTATGCCACGCGATCTGTACCATCTGATGCAGGAAACTCTCAATGAAATGGCCATTGAAAACGATTGGGAAGTATATGTTGGTGACATAGGGACGCATTGATCGAGAAGAGGTATGAAATGGCGATCTTAGTTAAGCAGAACAACTTTGATGTTTTCGGAGTCTCAAGTGAGAATGTTTCGGAAATTTATGAGAAAATTAAAATGAAATATGATCCAGACGGATGGATTTTGTATGAAGCCTGCAGAGAAATACTGCAGGTTAACGTTTACGAAAAATTCCCGACTGAAGTAGCGATGGGGCGGTTTGAAGGGGCCAATGGGGATTCCCTGAAGATCTATTGTGAGATTGCTAAATTTGGAACCCTCAGAACCGGGTGCAACAGCAGCAACGAGCTCTTAAAAGACTATACTTGGAATGTTGATTTTAAAAGTTATAGAGAGTATCAAACGCAGCTGTATCAAAATACACTGATGAAAATAATTGAAAGGATGTCAGGGTTGGAAAATGAAAAACCACAAATTGAATCAACTAGCGAAATTCCTGGGATTACAAAGCTGCCCTAGCGATTATGGACTGGTGGACGTGAACAGAGAAGATGAAGAAGGTACAACAAGCTGTGTACACAGTGGCAGCGATATAACTGATAAATGCCAAGAATGTCATGTGCGGGCGATCGAGATGGCTATAAAATGATTTAATGGATAAGAATTGGAGAAGGGAGTGACGGATATGTTTAAAATGGAATACTTGGCCATGGGGATCTTAGCGACGGTAGCTACAATGATAATTATTTACCTGGTAGGTGAAAGATGCTGGGGGAAACAACAAATGAACGGGATGCAGATCTTTGCCTTCTGGTTTTATCGCAAAATTAATAGAATCAAGCTCATCGCAGATAAACCCTACAAGGAAGCTATTCTGCTCGCTTCGATGAAAATCAATAATGAGATCACGAGCATCACGCCAAATTTCACTGCAGCTCAGCATCATTTGGGTAGAAACACAAAGCTTACTCTTCAGGATCTGTATGATGACTATCGTGGACATCGATACCTCAAAATTGATACACCAAAGCGCGGAATCCTTATATTTGAAATTGCCGAATACATGCGCGTTGCCCTGGATAAACGCATTAAAGACAAAACAATTGCAAGCGCGCCTGAAGGCACGTCGGCAGATGTCGTGAAAGAACTTGAAACCAAACCAATGTTGAAAGTAATCAGAAAGTAGGTCGTATGAGCTGTTTAGACTGTAATTTAAAATCGTTAGCAACCTATAGTGGCGGATTGAGTAGATATTACTGTGAACATTCTGATGCGCCTCCAGGAGCTGGGAGTTTAATCTGCAAAACAAAGCGCGGATCCACCGAGCTCACCAGGAAGAAACCACCGAAATGGTGTCCGTTAGGAGGTGGGAAGGCAAATGAAGCTATCAATGAGCAGGCCCGATAATGGAAATGGATACTTCATAACCTGTCATATTGGGAAAGAAAAATATATCAGCTGGTGGAAATCGCCGCCGAAATCCGTGGATCATGCGGAACTTGAATATTTGAAGGATAGATATCCGTACATTACCTCGAAGAAAAGAGCTGATGAATTTAAAAGGCGCTATAAAATACTTATGAGTGGCGAGGGTGAGTGATGGCGAAGAAAGAAGAAACTTTGCTTGCTGAGTTTTTATTGATTAAGAGGGCGATGAAAAACTGTTTGAGGTTTGCGCTTGAAATTGATATTAGCGGTGGTAGAGTTGATTTCATTACATCTGAATTAAATTATAGAAACATGAGTTTGCCTGAGTTTACATGCTATGAAATTAAGGTAAGCTCTAATGATTTCAAATCAAGACATGGTCATAATTTAGATGGGGATTACAACTACTACGTGGTGTCAAAGGAGGTTTTAAACCATATCAAATCCGACAAACATTTGAATGAACGATTTTTTGGTGACGCAACAAACCGTTTTGAACACGAGGGATTAATCCTGATAGGAGACTCCGGATTAAAAGTGTTAAAGAAGGCCATTAGAAACAATTACACAAAACTGAGTTTTGAACAAAGACTAAGATTGTTGGACAAAATGCTAATAAGTTGGACGACTGGAAGCATGTTTAAATATTTGAAAAGGCAAGGAATTGATTTGAGGAATGAAGAAAGTGAGGACAGTGATGAAAGTTCCTAAAAATATACTGAAATTGATTGAAGCTAGAACGAGACATGCTGATGAATTAAATACTATCGACGCACAAATTAGACAGTGGTTAAAAGATAATGACATTAATTCAAGTAAACTAGAAGCCGAAAACGGTTGCATGATTACCACAGAGCCATATCAATATGCTAAAATGACCATTGAACTTATAGAAAGCGAGGGTGAGTGATGAGCGGTATAAAAATGTCAAAAATATATTGTGCTAAATGCGAGTCAGATAAAATTAGCTTAGATCAAATGAAATGCTTGAATTGTGGCAGTTCATTTACTGATGAGGATATTCAAGATCTATTAACAGAAGCTTACGAAGATCATCTTAGAGAGCAAGAAGGGTTAAACGTAGTTGAGATACTGGCTGGGGGACTTGATAAGGCTATTGAA
>Ga0310040_1000259_pt1 | contig 56985 bp, 75 predicted proteins | sample EPASupsiteHSE623_FD_200237 | JGI IMG/M metagenome (GOLD analysis project Ga0310040, IMG submission 200237) | Bioremediated contaminated groundwater from EPA Superfund site, New Mexico - Sample HSE6-23 (v2) (version 2) | ecosystem: Environmental > Aquatic > Deep subsurface > Groundwater >...
ATCCGCAAGAAGCTCCGACGTCTCGAACATGCCGAAAACACAAACAAGGTTGTCATCGATGAGGTAGTGGGTCAATCCGCCATTACGCATTACAAAGTGCTTGAGACGAATATCCATGAGAAATACTCACTCATCGAATGCGTCCTCGAAACCGGACGGATGCACCAGATTCGCGTTCATCTTGCGAGCATCGGATGTCCGATTCTCGGAGATAATACCTATGGTGATAAACAGGAAAATGCCTTTGCCAAGCGCACCTACGGAGTCGCCCGACAGTTCCTCCATGCCTCTCGCATCACCTTCATTCACCCAACCAAAAAAATCAAGGTCACGTTTACTGCGAAATTGAAAGAGGATATGGAAGGGTTTCTATTAAAAAAGTAAACTTTTGTTTAAGGTTTTAAACAATTTTGTTATAAAGTTTAAATAAAAGTTTGTATTTAAAAGATTATATTTCTGATATGAATAGATTTGTACTCTCTCAAAATAAAGAAAAATTTCTCAAAGAAGCTGAAAATATTGGTCTTATTTTAGAACAAAGAAATATTTCATATTTTACAAAATTATGACTCATCTAATTCTCAATAAGAAAAATATTTATGTCACAAAGTCAGATTGATATAGCAATCAATCTTCCTTTAATAGTGCCTTTAGTAGAGATTTAACCAAAAAATGATTTCTAAAACTAAGAAATAAAAAATACCTAAAACTGGATGGAGATATTAGTAGTTTTACTATTGCGAATAAGCTCCATACTCCTTCATATATTTCTCTCGAAACTATCTTATCAAGGAAATCGATTATCTCAGAATCTATCTGACTTATTACTTCAATCACAACAAATTATCCTGTAACAATCAAAAATGAATTATGAGAATTTAGTTATAAAAACATTAAAAAAGAACTATTTTTCTGATATAAAATTGAATGATGATTGATTTTGGCTGAAGTCGAAAAAGCCCTCCTCGACTATCTCTACTTCAACGGAAATAAAATCCCGACAAATTATAAGATTTTCAGAGCAGTAGAGGCTGGAGATTTCTTAAATCTTAACTGTATTCCTATTTACAAATGGTTTCAAAGTGAAAGATTTGATAATCTCGATTCGCTTGATTGGGATAAGATGACGAATTATTCGTCAAGATTCAACAAAATCAAACTCAATTATATTGTAAAACTTCTTGAATTTTACAAAGATTCCGAGTTTTATGAAGACTACAAATAGTTTAATCTCTGAAAATACAACATTTTATTTCCAATATCACTAAAAATACTTAAACAACACAAATAAAATGTTACAAAACTACATTCCACAAAAATTTATTGATATTTAAAAATAAAGAATATACTTACATCCATAAGAAATATTTCTAAATCTGACTATTTTAGTATGAAAAACTCTCCATTCAAAAACGGACTCTCCCAAGGATTTGGTATATTCCTCGCCATTGCAACTCTCTGAATCATCACCGTATTTGCTGCCAACTGGTATGACAGCATCCTCGTCACTACCGGCGAAACCCTCACCGCAACCAAGCTCAATGCCATAGCAAAAGCCACAGTGCCAACCGGATTTATCTGAGCCTTCAATCTCACTACCTGTCCAGATACCTGGACAGAATACACTCCCGCAAGAGGAAGATTTCTGAGATGAATTGATTCTACTTGAGTAAACGATACAACAAGGGCATTATGAGATTTACAAGCTGATGACTTTAAGAGTCATACTCATTGAGAAACTGCATCCTTTGCAAATGGAACTCCACAAGGATATTTTATGATAATGCAGAACCAACTAGCATCTACAAGTTATGGAACAAATAATGCTACTCTTCCAACCTGATGAACCGAAACCCGTCCAAAAAACGTGGCGGTGTTGTATTGTGTGAAGCAGTAATCAATTTAATCATTAAGTTTACTCAACTATGAAATCTCTCAAACAAGACATAAAATCAGGAATTGTGATATTTGTAACTATCGCAACTCTCTGAATCATCACCGTATTTGCTGCCAACTGGTATGACAGCATCCTCGTCACCACCGGTGAAACCCTCACCGCCACCAAGTGGAACACTCTCGCAAAAGCAACTACTCCAACTTGAGCCATCATGGCGTTTAATCTCACAGCCTGTCCAGACACTTGGACAGAATATCTTCCCGCAAGAGGAAGATTCCTGAGAGGAATCGATTCCACCTGAGTAAATGATTCCATCAGAACATTATGAGATTTACAAACAGATTCATTTCAAGGGCATTTTCATAATGTTTATGATAATAACAACTGATCTACAGATGCTGCATATTGGCATCAATGAAATTCTGTATGAATGTGAGGATGATATACTAGAAATACGACACCTAATGCATGGTGATGGATGGCAAAGGAATCAATTTCTGATGGTACAAACTGAACCCCTCGCATAGCAACCGAAACCCGTCCAAAAAACGTGGCGGTGTTGTATTGTGTGAAGCAGTAGGGATTAATCTCCGAAAATCTGATTATCAAAACATCAAGAACTCAGACAATGTTCGAAACCCTTTTTTGTTACGATTCTACAGTCATCACATCCGTTTGTTTTTTCACCATCATTTCATTTAAATCCCAACATTGCGTGAATGTTTGTATCTCAGTAATGAGATTGTTGTTCTTTGTTTGGCATACGAATAAAATTAAAAAATAGGACGTGCATATTACATCCTATTTTTCCTTGTCTGTCAAAATTTTTTTAAAATTACTCCAAAACAGCCTTAATTCTCCTTACTCCACTACTACTCGCTTCTTCTTTCACGATTTTGAATGTTCATAAAACTCCGGTATTTTCGATATGTGGTCAGCCACAGAGTTCTCGAGAATAGACCGTTCCGTCGGTTCCAGAGATCGTATATATCTTCACGATATCCGGGTACTTCTCCCAGAAACTTCCGACGATTCCTGCCGCGCGCGCCTCGTCTTTTTGCATTTCCTTGAGGACTACTTGGGCATCTTTCTGGATGACATCATTGACGAAATCTTCCACTTGTTTCAGTTGCTCCGGTGTCATTTTCTCCCCATGCGTGAAATCAAATCTCAGTCGCTCTGCCGTGATATTAGATCCTGCCTGATAGACATGATCCCCGAGGACTTTGCGAAGTCCTGCGAGCAAGAGATGTGTTGTTGTATGGTATTTTGTCTCCATCTCACTCCCCCCAGAGAGTCCTCCCTTAAATTTCCCCTCACTGGCAGTACGGGATAATTCTTGATGTTTCTGAAATGCTTTTTCAAATCAATCTTTATCAACTTCCAGATTCTTTTCTCGAGCGAGCTCCTCGGTCATCTCAAGTGGGAATCCATAGGTATCATACAATCTGAAGGCTTTTTCTCCAGAGATAGTTGTGATAATCTGTCCGGTTTTTTCTCGAGCGATTTCAAATCATTTGACGAGGCGTTCAAATTCTTTGATCCCATCTTTGATAGTTTTGCTGAATTTCTCCTCTTCCTTGCTCAGTTCCTGGACGATGCTGTCTTTATTTTGTTTCACAGAAGCATAGATATTTTCAAATTTCGCGATATATATTTCGCCTATCTCGGCGATAATCGGTTGTTCGTATCCCATTTTGTAGAATTCACGGATGGCACGACGGATGAGCCTTCTCAAAATATATCATTGATCGACATTTTTCGGAATGACCCCGTCAGATATCATCATCGTGGCAGCCCGGAGGTGATCGGCGATGATTCTCGTACTTCGCTCAATGTAGGCATCCCCGACTATTTCTTTGATTCTTCCCACCACATCCTTGAAGATATCCGTGTCATACACCGAACTACTTTTGTTGAGCGTCCGCGTAATTCGCTCAAGTCCCATTCCCGTATCGACGTTTTGTGCTGGGAGCTTCTGGAGAGTGCCATCCTCGAGTTTATTAAATTCCATAAAGACATTATTCCAGATCTCCATCCAGTTGTCCTCGTCATTTTTGACATTGGAAGTTGCTGGTGGTTCTCACTCGCCGACCCAGTAGAATATCTCGGTGTCGGGTCCACAGGGTCCGGTTGGTCCGGCTGCCCACCAGTTGTCGTCCGCTCCCATATAACTGACTCGTGACTCTGGCATTCCGAGGGATTTCCAGACTCAGGCAGAAAAATCATCTCGTGGGGCATTTTCATCTCATTCGAAAACTGTGACGGCGAGATGATTTTTGTTGATTCCGAACCATTTCGGATCGGTGAGGAGTTCATAAGACATCTTAATCGATTCTTCTTTGAAATAATCACCGAGTGACCAGTTCCCAAGCATCTCAAAAAATGTACAATGGGTATCATCGCCAACCTCATCGATATCCGTGGTTCGGATACATTTCTGCACGTCGGCGAGACGTTTGCCCATGGGGTGTTTCTCTCCGAGGAGATAAGGGACGAGCGGTTGCATACCGGCTGTATTAAAGAGGACTGATGGGTCATTTTCTGGGACGAGCGGGGATGACTCGAGGATAGCGTGCTGTTTCGATGCGAAAAAATCCAAATATTTTTGGCGGATTTCAGTAGAGCTTATATTCATAAAATAAAGGTAATATAAAAGAATAAATTATTATTTAATGGTCATTTTCCCAAATCTCCTATCCAATTCGAGAATCTTATTGGATCCATGATATCCGGCACTCATACCGACAACAACGGAAGTACTGACGGAATTGCTTCCAGTGAAAGCTATATTGTTGTTCTCAAATATAATGGATACCGGAGGACTGATGTTACTCGTACTCGTGAGAGCAGTGTCGGTATATTTATAGAAGCCGTCAAGCGTATATCCTGATTCTCAGAAAAACGGACTCATGAGAATTTCTCCTGTTCCGATAATAGTTGTTCCGGAATAATAATTAGTAGCAATAGATCCGGTTGTAAAAACAAGCCGGGTACTTGAAGGATTGATTATATTTGCCCCCACTTTTATTCACCTTCCACTCGTCATACCGATATTGTTTGTCCGAATGAGAGAACTTATTTTCGTCACGAGACGATCCCTTCTTTCTTGGTCGGTTTTTTTATTAAAATTAAAATTCGTAGCTATCAGGGAGAGTATACCTACAATTGTTATAACAACCATGAGTTCTATGAGAGTGAATCATTTTTGAGAAAAAGAGGAGTTTTTTTTATAAAACATTTGCAAAAATAAGTATTATGTATTATAATCAATGGTATGAGGTGGTAGGATTATATCGAATACCACTCAATATACAATTTTATTTTTTATATTTATCTACTATGAAATACATAAAATACGTTGCGATGGTATCGCTTCTCTCTATTTCTACTGCAGCTCTTGCTGCAACCGCCGTTACTTCTACCGGAGTAACAACTAGTACAACTGCTGTTGCTACTACTACTTCTCTCGAAGTAAAAGGAGCACCTCGTCTTGTAAACAAGACAGCTGATTCTGTTGCCCTTGAATGGGATGCAGTCACTGGTGCTACCGCCTATATCGTGAAGTACTCAAAGACTTCTGTTGCAAATTCTACTGATCCAAACGCTCAGTATGATAATGAAACAGATCAGGTTACAACGACTGGTGCTGTTGTGACAAAACTTTCATCAAGTAATGAAAAACTTGCTCCAGCTACTGCATACTACTTTTCTGTTGTAGCGATTGATAAGGACGGGAAAGAATCTGATACTTTCTCCGATGAACTTATGGTAACAACTGATGCTGCAGGAACTACTACTGTTGCTACGGCTTCAGGAGCTAGTGCTACTCTTGCACTTGCAAGTGTGACCGTTACTGATGATAGTACACTTACTGTTGCTTTCAATATGGAACTCGGAGCAGATCCTGTAACTGTGAAGATTACGAAAACATCTGATAATTCTGATGTTGCTATTGGTCTTGTTACACCAGATACAACAAAGAAAGACACAGTAATCGTATCTACAAAAACAGCCCTCAGTCCAACTACATCATACACCCTTACGGTTCTTTCTGCAAAAGATATGGCTGGGAATAGTATTCAAGAAGGAGTGAGTGGACTCAAAGAATTCTCTACTCCAGCAACTATGACAGCAGGTATCGCTGCCGCTGGAACTGGATCTGGAGCAACTCTCTCTGGATCATTAAATCCAGAAACAGCAACAACTGTTGCAACTGGAACCAAAGAGAATCTCCTCGTACTTGCTGCTCTTCTTCTCTCACTCGGTATCGTCTACATCTACCGAAAGAAACTCGTATAATTTAAAGTAAGTTATAAACAAAAATTCCTCACCGCTCACGGTGAGGAATTTTTTTGTTGAAAAAAACTTGCAATATCACATAAAATGTGTATAAGTGAAATTGCATATTCGCAATAAATATGCATAAAAATAAAAATAACCGTTCTTTAACAGCAGTAATTTTCATCATATCCCGCAAGGGAAAGGAGATTTGTCATGCAGATCCAAAAACATCGTCGGAAAAGCCCGATTCCAGCATCAGTTCGTCGAATTCCCCAGTCTTTCAAGGATGGTATTCCCCCGGGGTATGCTATCCCAGGAAAATCAAAAACTGGCAGTAAGAAGAAGTCGAAAGCAATACTGTATATCCCCGATACCAATGTTCTCATGGAAGATCATCGGGCACCAGGGGCATTCAAAGAACATTCGGTTATCATTCCTATGAAGGTCGTCGAGGAGCTTGATAAGCTCAAGAGCGATAAGGATCAGGAAAGAGCAGGAAAGGCTAGGGCTGCAAGTCGGTTTATCGAAGAATGCGGTATCGGACACAAGTTCACCGAACTTGAATCCGGGGGCCATGTGCGTGTCGATCCGATTTTCAGGATTTTCCCGTCAGAAGAAACCAACGGACTGGATCTTTCAAAATCGGATAATCAGATTATCATGTGTGCCTACTGGCATCATGTGCAAAATCTGAGGAACAAAGAATATGCCCATGTGGTATTCGTTTCAAACGACAACAATGCCATTATCAAGGGAAGAGCACTGGGTATGCGATGCCAAAAATATCGCACTAATGCCCCGGAGATACAGGATGATGTGTATCTCAAGAAAATGTTCCTGTCCCATGATCTTATGCAGTCTCTCGGCGGGCAAAACTTTGCCACTGAGGCACTTTCCGATCACAAAAAGATACAGGAATTCGTGTCGGAAAACGGGATCGTTGAAAACGAGGGGGTCATCGTTTGTTTCGATGACAAGAAAAAAACTCCCCACCTTGCATGCGTTTGGAAAGATGGTCGTATGAAGAAGGTGGGACCATGTAACAAACAGGTATATGAAAATGGTTCTGTGAAGCCATATGTACCTGATTATTACAAGAAGACCCACAAGTTCAACTTCGGACATGAGGTGTTCATCGAGAACCTCTTTGATCCGAAGATATCTCTGTTCAGTGGTTATGGTAAGGCCGGAACCGGCAAAACTATGACGGCTGTTCGTGCAGCCCTTCATATGCTCCTCAAGGACAAGCTTTATGATAGGCTTATTATCTCCAGACCAATTGTTTCATCTGGAGGGAAAGGAATTGGCTTCTTGCCAGGAAGTAAGGAAGAGAAGATGGGTCCATGGATCTCACCGATTCGTGAATGTATCATCTCCTGGCTCGAACAGGAGTATTCAACACCTGAAGCCAAGATAAAATCTCTCGCCATGCGGTTCAGTAAAAAAGACGGAGAAAATGCTTACGCCGAAAACAGCAAGCGTCCTTCTGCAAATGGTGATAATCACGCCTCCGCGCGAGCGATGTTTGATGAGCTTCTGGCGGATGGTATCATCCAGATTGAGACAACTGAGCACGTTCGTGGCAACAGCTATGAGCGAACCATCGTTATCATCGATGAGGCTCAGAATATGTCCGGAGATGAAGGGAAGACCTGGATCACTCGGATGGGACAAGGAAGTAAACTCTTCTTGCTCGGCGATCTTGATCAGGTTGATAACCCGTATCTCCGCCATAACAACAACGCCCTTGCTATCATCGGATACAAAACCCGGGGACAGTACTGGGCAGCAACCATCCATCTGGAACTCGGTGTGCGTTCGATCATGTCCGATTGGGCGGCTCAGAATTTGTGATGAAAACCTACTGCTGTTTTTGACAACAAACAGCATATTCCCTTTTAAAAGGAGGAGGGAAAAATTATCCCCCGCCCACTTAACGTGTGGCGGGGGATTTTACTTTTTCTGTAGATGGTTTACGCTACTTCTTTCCAGCTAATAGCTGCAACTGGACAGACACTCATCGCATCTTCGACTCATCGTCCTTCGTAATCTGGGAGTTCGATAGCGACAGAGTAGCCCTCGTCATTGATTCGGAAAACACCGTCAGATACGGATACACAGGCTCCACATCCGATGCAAGCTTTGGATACAGTAGGGATTCTTTTTGTAGGGGTTGTCATAAAAATGAAATGGTAAAAAAATAATTTTTGTTTGCGTATTGTACAGATTTCGTTAATATCTGCAAGCAAAATATTAAGAATTTCTATTACCATCTGATAAAATCCTATGTTTGACCGTATTTTCCGTCTGTTTATTATCATCCTCCCATGGAGTGTCCTTATGAGCGTGTTTCTCTCTACTCAACTCGGGATACCGGGAGTTTCGTATTTCAAAGAAGTCTTCCTTATCGTACTTGGTGGGATTATCGCATATGAATACTACAACAAGAAAGAACTTCCAAAACTTGATATCTTAGATTACCTCATCATCGGATATATTCTCGTTCTTATTATCATTACTCTTTTGAATGGACTCTCTCTCGGACATATCATTTATGGTGGTCGGTATGATTTCGAATTCCTCATCGCACTGCTCATCGCCAAACACGGGAGTCAGTTTCTGGCGGCCCCGGTATCCAAATATATTCGACTCTTTCTCATCTCTGCTTCTTGGACGCTCGTTTTTGGGATACTCATCCGGTTTGTTTTCAAAGAAACTTTCCTCCTCCATTTCGGATATTCTCCGAATCTTTCCAACTGGAGTTTCGGCGGACCGCCTCCGATTTATCATGGGATAGACGGGGCAAATGTGCGCCGGTTCCAAGGGATATTTGACGGACCGAATCCGGCTGCCTATTTTATCCTCATCTACATAGGACTCCTCGTCCACTATTTCCGTGCCAAAAAAGAATACCATTTCCTCATCGGACTCTGGGTGCTCGTTCTCATCGGACTCATATTCCTCACCTACTCTCGTAGTGCACTCATCGGACTTGTCTTCGGAATCGGTGCCACCGTTCTTTTCTCTCTCCGCACCATCTGGAAGCATCACAAAAAAGATTCTCTTATTTTCCTCATCATTTTTGCTCTCATCTCGGGTGGGTTCTATCTCAAATATGAGGGAACCATCTCGAAGATAATTACTCGCGAGGGCTCATCCAAGGGGCATTTCGATCGGGCGATTACCGGACTCAAACGCTTCTGAGAACATCCGATGGGACAGTGACTCGCCACCTCTGGTCCGGCATACCGATATGTGACGAACCTCAAAGACGAGGAAATCTACGATACCGATACTAAAAAAATCGAAGACTACTACATCCCCGAGAGCTGGTATATCCAACAGCTGGTCGAGTGAGGAATTATCGGATTTATTCTCTTCTCAGCGATTATGGGATACATCGCCATCCTTCTCTTCGGACTTTCCCCCGCATTTTTTGCTTCGTTTATTGCCATTCTCACCATGAACCTCTTCCTCCACAGCTTCGAATCCGTCTATATTTCCCTCATCCTCTTCTTGTTTGTTGGAGTGTTTATAGGGAAAAAGAAAAAATAATCTCACATAGTCTATGAACTTCATCTTCTTCTCTCGTTTCTCTCGTGAAAAAGGCTCCGATCTCGTGATTGAGGCTTTTTCACGCATCACGAAAGAACAATGAAAGCTTCCGGGGAATCTTTTCATTTTCTCCGAATGACCACAAAGAGCTTTGCTGTTTGAGGCCTTTGCAGATACCTCTTTTTTTGAGGATTGTTCTCATCTCACCGAAGAGGAAACAGAGAATCTCATGAACCACCTCACTGAAGAACCGAAAATCTATTTCTTCGGCTTCCAGCCTCAGAAACTCGTTCATTCTTTCCTGACTATCTCCCACTTCTTGCTCGTGCCATCGAGATTCCTCGAGACCTTCGGCCTCGTGGCACTCGAGTCACTCGCCCGAGGCGTGCCGGTTATCGGATTCGCGAAGTGAGGGCTCGTGCCCTTTATCCTCGATGAACTCGCACTCCCGTTTTTTCATGATAATGATGAAAATATCGATACACTCACCAGAAAAATCCTCGAAGTTTCAGAAAAATACGCTGATGAAGCTATCTGGAAACAACTCTCTTACAAAGCCAAATGGATAGCGGAGAAGTATACGAGTGAGCGCTGGATGGAACAGGTTCGTGCATTCCTCCCGGAACGAACCCGAAAAATCCTGCTCGTGACCGATTATACAACGACGCTCGGAGGAATCGAAACCCACGTGCAAAATATCGCAGCTCTTCTCGAACAACACGGATACAAAGTACAAACTTTCGGATGGGATGTTGGGAGATGAGTGTTTTCGAGAATCTACCGACTCCTCGGACTCGTCATATCCTGCTACAATTTCGTCTTCGCTCGAGCACTCAGGATGAAGATAGCGACCTATCGTCCCGACGTCATCTGGCTCCATTCGACGAGTCGATTCCTCGGTCCGCTCGCGGTCCGAGAGGTGGTGGATTCCCGGGTATTTTCGTGTGTCACGTATCATGATCTCGGTATCTGGACACCATTCCCGATGGATACTGAGTGAGAAGACGATGTCCCGGAGGGTCCGGGATTTTGGGATTTTTTCCTGAGTAATCGCCGGCGCAATCTGATCGCCCTCTCAGCTATCCCATTCAAATACCTCCAGGTGTTTTTCATGCGAAAATACCTCCGAGATATCCGCATTCACCTCGTCCCGTCAGCATTCCTCGTCCCATATGTCCGCGATATCTCCGAGGTTCCAGAGGATCGTATCGTCGTTTTAGAACATTTTCGATAACTTTTACCCATGCTCTCAAGAATCAGACTTTTCCTCTCGCATGCCTTCCTCTTGTCGGAGGTTCCGCCGGATTTCAGTCCGCTTTTCATCGACAAAAATGAGCACTATCGAGAACTGGTTCATAATTGGTCACTCGATGCTGCTTATGTGGCCCTCTCATACACCGATGAGCTTAAGCGAGAGCTCGAACCGTACAAGTATTTTTCCCGAAAAGAGAGGGTAGATTTATTCACTCCGCACCTTTTTGAGTGTTTTTCGCTCTTTTGTCTTGAAAAAATCGACAAAACCGCTATGATAACCTCGGTTCCCATATTTTTCCTCTCGCACCTGAGACGGGGATATAACCACTCGGAGGTGCTCGCGAGAGCGATTGCGAAGCAATCGGGGAATCCGTACCACAGAATTCTTCGTAAAACCAAATGGACGCGTCATCAAGCGAAACTAAGTAAGTATCAGCGGATAAAAAATGTCCGTGACACCTTCTCACTCCGTAAGAAATACACAGAATCGATTCGTGGCAAAGATATTATCCTCGTTGACGATATCATCTCCACCTGATCCACTGCCAATGAATGTGCAAAAATTTTGAAACAATCTGGCGCGAGACATATATACGGACTTTTCCTCGCAACAGGTGACTAATTTATAATCTCAAAATAACATGAATCAACCACACTATCACTTCATCGGCATCGGCGGTATCGGTATCTCGGCCGTTGCACGATACTACAAACATCTTGGGTACACCATCAGTGGATCAAATGACAGTGATTCACAGCTCATCCACGACCTTCGAGCCGAAGGAATGAATATTTATCTCTGACACAATGCGAATAACGTACGTGATGATACTGACGGAGTTATCTATACTGAGGCTATTGTCACGAAACCTGATTTGAGCAAAGAAGAAAATCTCACGGCAAATCCGGAACTGAAAAAGGCTCGAGAATTGGGGATAGCGAACTGGAGTTATCCGGAAGCATTGGCGACTATCGTGAATGCCAAAAAATGTATCGCTATCACCGGAACGCATGGGAAGTCGACTACGACAGCGATGACGGGTATTATGCTCGCAGGATCGAGTGTCGGCGGATCGACTATCGTTGGTACGCAGGTTCCTGGACTCGGTGGATCTAACCTTCATTTTGAACCGAGTGATTATTTCGTCATCGAGGCCTGCGAATACAAACGATCATTTCTTAAGTATTTCCCATATATCACGGTCGTCACCAATATCGAACTCGATCATCTTGATTACTATCGGGATATGGATGACTATCTCAGTGCTTTTCAATCTATCCAGGACCAAACTTCTGGATACACGATCCTCAATGGGGATGATAAAAATTGCCTCAAACTCAAAAATGCGAGTAAAAAACAATACTTCGTGTATGATACCTATTTCACAGATCCAGATTGACGAGAAGTTATATTTCCAAAGTTCAACCTTCAAGTTCCAGGCAATCACATCGAGTTCGATGCCAAACTTGCCTTTGTGGTGGGGAAAATCGTCTGACTTGAGGATGGGTATATTGTTGAAAAATTGAATTCATACACCGGTGCATGGCGGAGATCGGAGATTATCCGGACGACCGCACACGGCAATCTGCTCATGAGTGATTATGGTCACCATCCAACCGAGATCCGACTCACGCTTGAGGCGATCAAAAACAAATATTCGGATAAGTATCTTTTTGTCGCATTCCAACCGCACCAGTACTCGAGAACTATCGAGCTCATCGATGGATTCAAGACCTGTTTTGACAGTGCAGATACACTCGTCATAAGCGATATTTATTTCTCTCGGGACAAGCAAGAAGACGTTGCATATATGACAACAGAGCGATTTGTCGGTGAGCTCAGGCAAAAATATCCACACACCATCAATGGAAACGGACTCAAACACACGCTTGAGATCATCCAACAGTACGACCGAGAAAACCCAGGAACTGCCGTTATAGTCCTGCTCGGAGCGGGGACGATCGATGAGCTCAGGGGGGAAATTAAATAAAAACACTTTTTTATTTGCATTTCCTGTTTTTTAACATACAATGGCGATTAAGTGTAAGGAAGCAAGAAGTCGCAAGAATTTTCATCCCCTACATGGTTTTATATTTTTTTATTATTATTTTATGAATGGTGTTATTAAGGTAAAGAAGGACCAACAAGGTTTCGGATTTATCACTCCAGCTGATGGAGGAAAGGATCTTTTCTTCCACTTCTCAGGATGTGCTGGAAAGGTTGAAGCGTTTAATGACCTTCAGGAAGGAATGGAAGTTTCTTTCGAAGTTCAGGATGGACAAAAGGGGCCTATGGCTGTTGATGTTCAAGCTATCTAATTTCTTATAGAAATCCAAAAGAGGAGGTCAGTAATGGCCTCTTTTTTCGTGGTTTGAGATAAAATTTTTTGCAAATACTTCCGAATTGGATATAGTTCTCTTTATTATCCTCTATTCATTATCTATTATGCGCAGTGAAACAAGTACTCCTGGGGTACGCAGTGAAATAAGTGCCCTTGGGGCGAAAAAATATATTCTTTTTCTTCTTCCGTTTTTCCTCATCGCCTGTACGACCGAAACGGCGGTGCCACAAGTTTCGAAATCCATTGAGAGTGCTGTTTTTTGAGCACCATCGAGCAAAGTTCAACTTACTATCTTTTCTGATTATGAATGTCCGGCATGTATTCATTTCGAGAAAACCCTCGGAGAGGAGCTCTATAATACTTATGTCGCAACTAATAAGATTACTGTAACGTACAAGAATTTCCCACTCCCATTCCACCAGAATGCCGAACGTGATGCACTCTCTGGACTCTGTGGGCTCTCAGAGGGCAAATACCATGAGATAAGCAAAGAGCTCTATGCTCTCGAAGATCAAAAGAAAGGGGATATTGTTACCGATACGGAACGTATCGAGGCGGCAAAAAGAGCCGGACTTGATACAGTCACTTTCTCACAGTGTCTCAGTGAGGGGTGGTATATGGATCAGATCGCACGAGAAAAGAAAGAAGGTGAGGCGATGGGACTCGAAGGGACGCCATCCGTGTATCTCAATGGGACGATTATGAAGTTCCAATCCAAGGAAGAGTTCTTTGGAATCATCGACGCAGCACTGAAGATGTAATTCTTAATTTTTTGTATATATGAAGAAACTCTTTATCGCCATTATGGTACTCGCATTTGTGGCTTTCGCTAATGCGGTTTATCTCACAACTCAGGCATACTCGCTCAAAGCAAAAATGGCCGAAACGGCTGGGACCTATTCGAGTTTCTGTGATTTGAACAGTACCTTCTCGTGTTCCAATGTCCTCCTCTCACCTCGAGCGCAGTTCTTTGGACTCCCATTCCCGGCGGTTGCAGTGGCTGTCTATCCCGTCATCTTCCTCATCGCTCTCCTCGGATACCTCGGAATCTGTCGCAAACCTCTCCAGGTTCTCGGCGTTATGGCGATCGGGGGGATGATGTTTAACGGATACTATATCTACCAAGAAGCCTTCCATATCGGGTCATTTTGTCCACTCTGCCTCGTGTGCAGTGCCATCATTGTGACGATATTCGGATTGTCGGTGTGGGGCATGCTGTGAAAGAAAAAATAGTTTTTTGAAAAATCTCTTGACTTTTATATAAAAATGTTCCAAACTATGCAGGAGCATTTTTTATTTTCTTGCCCTATCAAGCTATGGAAACATTTTCAACATCAAGAATAGTTAGGGGGGATCAACTTTCTCTCCTCGATAGGATTTCGTCATCTCCACAGATTTCTACTCCAGCCCAGTTACGAGATACGGTTGCTGGTCGGGCATATACTGCGATGACCGCGATTCCTCCAGTGAAACCACGTCAGGACGAGATGAAACTTCATCATGAGGTGAGTCAAATGAGTGATAGTGCTTTTTTATTCAAAGTATCATATATGGGGCGGAGCTATGCTCTCAAGGGGTCATATCGGTATGATGAAATACGAGCTCATTATGGGAGTGGCGAAGATTCAAATATGATTGCTCGCCTTACTTCCCCGATTCGCATCTATATATTTCAAAATGGTTGATATGTAATAATGGAAAATCCGAGTGACAAAGAGCGTCAGAGATTCATGCAGGTAGCACGGGAAATGCTCGCCAGTCCAATCTCCAGTCGATCCATGATGACTCACTAATCATTATCGCACTTCATATTCTCCACCAATTCCCATTTCGATAAGCCCTTTGACTTCCATCATCGAGAGTCTGAAGGCAATAGTGGTGATGTTGATAGTAAGTTTCTCTCCGATAGCCGAGGCATCGAGTGACTCGGAGGAGAGGAGGGTATAGATTGCCTCTTCTATAGCGTCGTCGAAGGTGATGGCGCTTTTTGTTTGGTATCATCATGTGGTCACTTCGACACTCTGGTATTCTGAGAGGATATCTTCTGCGGAGAGAATGAGTTTGGCTTGTCCATCACGGATAATGGCATTTGTCCCGATACTCATCGCCTTGGTAATCTCTCCTGGGAGTGCGAAAACATCACGACCAAAATCGAGTGCAAGTCTCGCGGTGATGAGAGTTCCAGATTTTTCTGCCGCCTCGGTGACGATAACACCTCGACTCATCCCCGCAACAATCTCGTTGCGTATTGGGAAATTATAGGCTTCCGGTATGGTTCCAATCGGGAAGGGGGATATAAGAGCTCCGCCACTCTCGATAATCTGTTCGAAGAGTTCACGGTTTTCCTTGGGATAACATCCATCAATCCCAGTTCCGAAAACTGCTGTCGTATATCCGTTATTTTCCAGAGTTATTTTATGTGCAATGGAATCAACTCCGTACGCTCATCAAGAGACAATCCCATATCCGGCGCGTACGAGATCAGGGATAATAAGAGAGAGGGCTTGGCGAGAATAGGGAGTACTTTTTCGTGCTCCGACGACAGAGAGATAATCTGATCCCGCTTGGATATGTCCTCGAACATAGAGGAAATAAGGACAAATGGAAGTCTGTCGGAGGAGTTCCGGATACTCATCGTCTTTGAGAGTGATAATCCGTACGCCAAGATTCCGGAGAGTATAGGATATTTTTTCAGTATCAAGTTTTTGCTTCTTCTCAAGTATGATGCCTATTTTATCATCCTTGAGTCCGAGTTTTTTGAGAGATTCTCGACTGAGATTATTATAAAAATCCTCATAATTTTCTTGTGTGGCAAAAATTCGTACGAGGGATTTTTGTGAGAATCCAAGCGAGTGGAGGTAGGCGAGAAAATAGGTGGGCATAAAGTGAGCTTTCTAAAGTATAATATACATCTGATTATTTTTCTTTTCGAGTCGGAGTTTTCCAAGCTCTTTCTTTGTATAATTCCCTTTGTCCCCGATAAACCGAATTACCTCGGCGATATTACCTTCAGAAAGCCCGATCGTACCGCTATTCGCCTGCTCATAGAGGTATCGCACTACTTCACGCTGAAGGAAGGTTGAGAGTTTTTGAAAATCAACAACAGAAAAAGAGTCTGTATAAGAAAGAAACTCCCGAACTTCTCCATCAAGGTGTGTACGGAGCTCACCCATATAACTCATAAAAACATCAAGATTCTTTCGGTACTCGGGATTGATTCGTTCAAATTCAGAGATGACATTGAGTCGGAGATGATTGCGGAGATATCGGTCATCTATATTGGTTGAATCGATGCAATGAGATATATTTCGTTCCTGTAGCTGGGTAAGGATATCGGACTTTGGTAGATGAAGGAGTGGACGGAGGATATATCCGTTGAGTTCTGGGATACCGGTGAGTCCATTAATCTTGGTTCCACGAATGAAATTAAAAAGAAGGGTTTCGATCGTATCGTCGAGATGGTGTCCAGTGAGGATATATTTTGCCCGGTGTTCTTGTCGTATATTCTCGAGAAAAGCATACCGTTCGGTGCGAGCGGTTTCCTCAATTCATTTTTTAGCTTCCCGAGCAATGTTTTCGATATCAGATCATCCGAATCGGACTATGAGATTATTTTTTTCACAAAAATCTTTCACGAAAAGTTCATCTCGATCACTCTCGGCTCATCTGAGATGGTGGTTGAAATGAGCGACGATGACATGATTTTTTGGATGGAGAGAGAGAATCTCAGACACGAGGAACATACTGTCCGGACCTCAGGAACAAGCGACGATGAGTGTGTCATCGTCGGTAATCTGATATTTCTGAGAGAAAGTTTTTAGCATGGTTGTTTATTGCGTTCTCGGATAAATTCGAGGAAATGATCATCGGGTGCGATCTTGTTGAGTATTTTTTTCCCACATTTCTCACAGCAGTGTTCGATCATATACCCCTTGTTTTTACGGTAATCGATACCGATAGGATTCATCTTACCCTTACAAAGGGAAGATCGATCCCCAGGACTTATATCATCGACATGACGAGAACAGAGACAAAAAGGGCAATGATTGCGGGCGGATCATTCGGTATGTGGTACAACCTGCTGGTGGCAGTATTCACACTCAAATGATTCATTATGCATAATAAAAGACATCTATTTTTGGATTTCAAATAAACGAGTATATTTCTTGAGTTCTTCTATGAGGACTGTCTCATCAAATGGGTGTTTCCGCCTCAGACTTTTGAGTGATTCTTTAGAATTATTAAAAGCGATGTAGTAGTTGCCGACACGGATCATAACATCGAACAGTTCGCCATCTTCCTCTCGACATTTGAAAACTCATTCTCCATCTGCGAGTGCCCTTTTCCGGAGGATATTTTGGATGAAATAATCTACATTTGCCATTTCTTTTTCATGAAGTTCGCGTGTTATCGGACAAGTGTCCGGATATTGGGCATAGTAGACGAGCTCATATTTCGAATCTTTTTCCTCGAGTACAAGGACTCGATCAAAAAGCACCATCCCAAAAACACGTTCTATATTCGTAAAAAACTGTCCGGTTTCGGACGGGAGAGAGGGGATAATCTCCTGAAGTGTATTCTTCATCATAAGATATAAAAATTAACGAGCCTTAAAAAATCGTACTTCTCATCCCTGCTGACCGATATAACTGGTCTTTTCGCGGATAATCTGCCATACTTTATAGGGGGTAGGGATCGTATGAATGACACGGACCTCGTCTTTTTGTTGTTCCATAACGAGATCACCATAACCGAGGAGGCTTGCGAAGAAACCATGAACATGAACATCTATTTTCATCACTTTTGAGAGATCCATAATCTCAAAATCTTCTTGGAGCATGAGGGAGCTATTGATGATAATGAACTTATCCCGGACGATTACGACGAGCCGATTGTAATACCGAATAATCCCGAGAATCAACTGGACGAAACCGTAATTGACGAGGAGAAAAGCCGCAGGAAAGAGGACATAGAGGATAATCTCTCTCCCAAGTGTTTCTTTGTAGAGGATAAGTATAATACAGAGTGCTGTCGCGATGAAAATAATAAATAAAAATTTGGACACAGTATAGAGGAGATTGATAAAGTGTCTCGTGACGATAGTGTAGTTGTCTTCTGCGAGGATATCCATAGTCGATGTTTTTTTATAAGATAGCAAAAATAAGACTGAGAGAGATTATATAGAGAATAATGAAAATGATCCGAACGATAATCTTGAGTCGGCGATCGAGTTTACGAAGGCCGTCTTCCCCTATCGGACTAATCTTATCAATATGTCGTCGGTGAATATAATTGAGACGAATTTCAAAAAAAATAACTATGATAATAAAGATTGCCGTATATATACCGATGACCGTCCAGTGTAATAGAGTTATAGGCATATTTTTTGAGTATAATTACGGATAAAAAATTACTATCAGAATTCATTATAACGATATTATTATTTTTGCAATATAAATCAAAATATGATATCATACAAATGTATACCAAAAAACTCATAAACCCCATGACTATTCAAACCGAAGAGGAATTCAAGAAGGCAAAGGAATCTCTGCAGAGAGATAAGCACTTTTTTCATTCGGATAAATTTGCGGAATTGGCAAAATTCGTCAAAGAAGCTCTTGCTCGTCAGGATTCTGATACTGCGCTCACACTCATCACCAAATGAGCCCTTTCGCTTGGCGGATCCGATATCCATTATGATGTCGGGAATACAGGGATTGCTGTACGTCTCCGAATCGACGGACACCTCGTGACGATATTTGAGCTCACGACTACAGAGTATAAAATCATCCTTGAGCGTCTCAAGTATAAATCCAATCTCAAACTCAATATCACCAATATCCCACAGGATGGGAAATACCGTATCGACGAGTCAGATGACCGCATCGACGTCCGTATCTCGACACTCCCGGTTAAACTCGGAGAAAATGTCGTCTGTCGTATCCTTGACTCGACCAACTCGATTCCTGCTATGAGTGATCTCGGATTTATGTGGACGAGCAAACGACAAATCGACAAGAGTATGACGAAAAAGAACGGGATGATCCTCGTAACGGGACCAACCGGTTCCGGGAAGACCACGACGCTCTATTCGGTGCTTGCCACTCTTAATACTGAGGAGAAAAAAATCATCACTCTTGAAGACCCGATCGAGTACGAGCTCCCATGAGTCGTCCAATCTGAGGTCAATGAAAAAAATGGATATACCTATGCCAATGGGCTCAAAGCCCTCCTCCGTCAGGATCCTGATGTGATTATGATCTGAGAAATCCGTGATTTTGAGACCGCTGATATTGCCGCCCAAGCCTCTCTCACCGGACACCTCGTCCTCTCGACCCTCCATACCAAGTCTGCCTCCGAGACGATAGAACGTCTTATCAATATGGGACTTCCGCCTTACATACTCGCATCCTCAATCGATATCATTATCGCACAGCGTCTCGTCCGAAAGATATGTCCGCACTGTATCGAGTCCTATGATGCTGATGACAGTGAATCAGATATTATTAAGTGGATGATGAAAGATATCGGAATCGAGGCGGTCTCCAAGGCAAAAAAAACAGGTTTCAAACTTTATAAAGGCAAGGGGTGTGAACATTGCTGATATACGGGATATAAGTGACGAGTTGGAATATTCGAAGTCCTCTATTTTTCCGATGCCATCCGTTCTCTCATCCGCGAAGGAGCCACCCCGGTCGAGATCCTCGCTGCCGGACGCGAACAAGATCTCATCCTCATGCGCGAGGATGGCGTCCTCAAAGCCATGCGCGGCAAGACGACATTGAAGGAATTGTTTGGAGTGATTGATTAGTAAAAATTTTTAAAAAATATTTGACTTTTCCAAAAAATCACTAAACTACCAACCAGTAGGTAGTTCTTCATTTTTCATTATATGTTCAAGAAATTTACTGGTTTTTTCTTAGAAAACAAGAAGATTACAGTGGCGCTCATTGTGATTATTGCGTTGTTTGGGACGCTCGCGTATATCCTGTTGCCCAAGCAGTATAATCCATCGATTGTGGCTCCGGCATTTATCGTGGAGATTCCGGCGTATGGGTATAGTAGTGCGGAGTCGAGTCAGTTTGTCGGAAAAGCGGTTGAGAATAAAATCAAAGAACTCCAAGGGGTGGATAAACTTTATTCATATAGTATGGATGGATTTACATCCGTAATGGTGGCATTTAAGGTTGGTATAGAACAAGAAGTGGCAAAAACAAGATTGTATGATAAAATGTACTCCAATTATGATCTGCGACCATACGGCATCACGGATGTCCGTATCCGATCGATCGATCCTGAGGAACTTCCACAGGTCTCATTCGCACTCACATACTCTGGTTCAGAGCTTGATGCTGAACATGCTGGGAAATATCTCCGAGGAGTTGCGACCCACGTGCGCGAGGAACTCAAACAGGTTCCCGATACCACGGTCATCGACGTACTTGGAGGGTATCACAATGATATCTCGGTTGAGCTCGATCGTAAAAAGATTGAGGCTTTCGGACTCGATATCGCCCAGACGATTTCGACTCTTTCCTCGAATTTCTCGCGGGCAACGGTCGGGAATATAACCGATGCGGATGGGAAAATTGCCGTTCTCATCTCAAGTAATCTTTCTGATATCGAAAAAATTAATAATCTCCTCGTATCACAGTCGGGAGAGACGAAAATATATCTCCGCGATATAGCAACTGTCAAATCTGGACCGATAGACATAAAATCATATTATACATTCAATGAAAAGGGAGAGCCAAAGGATGCGGTGTTTATCGGTATCGCCAAACTCAAGGGAACCAACTCGGTCGTCGTTGTCGATAATGTTCTCAAAAAAATCGAAGAGATCAAAGAAACGCTCCCAAAAAATGTTGTGATTCATACAATCCAAGATGAAGGAGAGACGGCACGCGAAGCAACGAATGAACTCCTCTTTCACCTTTTTGTCAGTATTGCCATAGTATTTGCTATCCTCGTGGTATTCCTCGGGTTCAAAGATGCTCTCAATGCAGCCTTCTGTATCCCGATGGTTCTCGGGATCGTCTTCATCGTTGCGCTTATCGGAGGACTCGATATCAACCGTATCACCCTTTTTGCTCTTATTCTCTCACTTGGTATCCTAGTCGACGATTCGATCGTGATGGTCGAGAATAACTCTCGTCACCTCGCGATGATGCCCCGAACCGGTCGGACCAAGATGCAGGCTATCCTCGATTCTGTCCAAGAAGTCGGTGTGAGTATCGTTTTTTCCACCATTACTCGAGTTATGTCTTTCGTCGCGATGTTTGCGGTAACGGGTATGATGGGGGATTATATGAAACCGATTCCAGTATTTGCTTCCATAGCGCTTATTGCGTCGATGTTTGTCGCGTTCAGTATCAATCCTTTCATCGCAGGACTTCTCTATAATAAAAAAAATACCCACACTCACACAGAACAAGATTCGAAATTTCTTAATTGGTATGGGAAATTTATTGGGAAATATATCGTCAACGATCCGAAAGTTGCACGGACTCGACGTCTCTTCAAAATTGGGTTTTGGCTCGCTCTCTTCGCGATTATTATATCGCCCATTATGCTCAATATTTTCAAAGCACGAATGCTCCCCAAAGCTGATAAAAATCAGGTGTATCTCTGGATAGATGCCCCACGGGATACCGAGATAGGAAAGATGATCGAGATATCCGAAGATGCATCGAATTTTCTCCTCTGTAAGATTCCAGAACAAGCAGATAAGAAACTTAATATCCCGGAATCACTGTGTCTTGCCGAAAGTACGAGTGCCTCTATCGGAGATCGATTCCTCAGTGACTTCGCGAATCTGTTTCGTGGGGGATCCAATCGAGTCCAAGAGCAACAGATCAGCATGCGTATCAATATAGAAGAAAGTAAAAGCAGGGATATGAAATCCGAAGAATATGCGATCAAAATCCGACCGCTCCTCCGGGCCCATCTGCTCGAAAAGTATCCAGACCTGAAGCTCCGTCTCCTTGAGGATCCTCCAGGACCTCCGACACTTGCGACATTCCATATCAAAGCCAAAGGGCAGGAGGATCTTTCCGCAGCAGAACTGACCCGTTTCGCGAGCAGTATCAAGAGGACAGTCGAGGGTATCGCTCAAGAAGAATCGCTCGTGGACATCACTGATTCTATATCGAGTACCTACCGACAACTCCGCATCACGCTCGATCATGACCGTATCGCAGAGACAGGACTTTCTCTTCCACAAGTATCGGGGACGATCATGGCATTCCTTAATCCATCACCCGTTTCTATTCTCCATACAGAAACGATTCAAAAGGAGAATAGTAATATCATTGTCGGATTCCCACGGGGAGAAAGAGAAAATATAGATGATCTTAAATCGCTTGTTTTCATGACTCCAAAGGGAGAAAAAATCCATCTCACCGATATTGCTCAGATCGATTATGATTTTACTGGACGAGAAATTTATACTGATAATCGTGCTGAAACGATTAATATTTATGCGGAGCTTGGGGATAATTCCGTAGTATATCCAGTCCTCAGAATGTATACACTTCTCGGCGAAAAAGCATTTGAAGATGCAGGGTACCGCAAAGTTTCGGCAACACCGTACGCGATTAATTTCGTCGGAGTACAGGATGGGAAAAAATACCGTCTCGAATGGGGAGGGGAATGGGAACTTACGATGGACACATTCCGGGATCTTGGACTTGCGATGATATTCTCACTTCTCATCATCTACTTCCTCATGGTCGCACAATTCCGAAGTTTTCTCATCGGAGGTATCATTATGACGACATTCCTCCTCTCATTCTTTGGGATATTCCCAGGATTCTCGATCCTGTATCTCATCTCAGGTACGTACTTCACCGCGACAGCGATGATTGGAGCGATCGCTCTCGGTGGTATCGTCGTCGGGAATGCTATAATCCTCCTTGATTATATCAACCAACTCATAGAGGATGGGAAATCTCTTGAATTTGCCGTCATCGAAGGGTCCAAGAAACGATTTGTCCCGGTTATGCTCACGAGTGTCGCTGCCGTTGCTGGATCATTTATCATTACTTCAGATCCGGTTTGGAGTGGACTTGCTTGGGCGATTATATCCGGACTCTCCGTTTCTGCCATACTTACATTCTTTTTTATCCCGATGTTCTATTATTCCTATCTCCGCAAGCATCACGATTATGATGTAGCAGAGATTCAGATGAAGAATATAGTTGAGAATAGAGAGAAGAAAGAAAAATCACTTTAATTACCACTATACTTATTATGAAAAAAGCAGAACTCCTCAAAACCATCGAATCTCTCTTCTGGGAACATGCATTTTCGGATCTGACGATGGATCATATCGCCGAGAAAATCGGGATGAAGAAGGCATCGCTCTATTATCATTTCCCGAGCAAGGAGGCGATGTTCCTCGCGGTCCTCGACACGTCTTTTGCCTCATATAAGGCATTTCTCGAAACAATCCTCCTGAAAGAAGATGTGGCCCATATGATCTCGGAACTCACATTCTTCCCGCTTCATACCAAAAATCTCTTCGCGGTGGTTCTCCAGAAAGGATACTGTCAGATGACGGAGGCAAGGGAATCATTAGAAAAAAAACGACGAGAAATTCAAAAAATGTTCGAAAATATATCCGGTACTCGCTTCGGTTGGAGTCCTCAAAAAACTCGTCTCTTCGTCTCTCTCATCGAAAGTCTCTCCAAGCAATCCTGTCTCGAGAATTGTGAGCGAGAGGATTCCACCGAGATGGTAAGCGAAATCCAGAAACTCTTTTTTGAAAAACATACATAATTTTATTATTTTCACTCATCATTCTTTATGAAAAATTCCATTCTTATTCTCCTTATTTCCTCATTTCTCCTCACTTCTTGTGGACAGGAAGAGGTACAGGAAAAGAAAATCTATGAAACAGCGACGGTCCAGACAGGAAGTGTTGGTGCGACGAATCGGATTCTCGCGACGGTTGAGGGAAAAACAATCGCAAATCTGTCATTTAAGGCTCCAGGACGTGTGGCAACCATGCTCGTAAAAGCAGGGGATACTGTTCAAAAGGGGCAAATCCTCGCAACCCTCTCAAATGAGGAGGGTGAGATTATGTCCTCGGGACTCTCGGGCGTGCTCGGTGATATGGCACAAATGGGATTGAGTGTAGATGTGATGCGTGGCAGTACCGCAGAGATCCGAAAAGCGCTCGATATTCTCTACAATGAGCGAATCGCCAATATGAATAATGATACCAAGAAGGCGGATATCTGAGTGGAACTCGCACGTAAGGATCTTGAGCTCGCACAGACAAATCTTGCAAACTCGCTTGCAATTTTTTCTGGATCGCTGTCTTCGAGTGCCGAGCAGGTATCCCAGGCGACCAAAAATCTTACACTCGCAACCAACGCCCTCGAAAATACCCGAAAACTTCTCGCTATCGAGGATGCGAATATTCAGAAAAATTCCCTCTCGAGCATGTCCAATGCCTTTATCATCGCACGGAATGCGAGAGATTTCTCGGATGAGATTCTCGGAGTAACAACAGCAAATAGATATAAAAATGACGGGTATGAGGTGTATCTCGGAGCGAAGAATTCGAGCAGTAAAACGGAAGCGGAGAGTGCTTTCTGAAAATTTAATACAGAATATGAAGCGATGTATACGTGGTATTATGCCAATATTGTTGGTAAAACAAGCGTTTCAAAAGATACCCTCAAAGAAGGACTTAATCGGTCTCTCCTCATTATGACTGACCTTCGTGATATGCTCCACGCCGTTTCGAATGTCCTCGAGAATTCTATCACGTCTTCGAGTTTCCCAGATAGTGCCCTCCAGTCTCTCAAAATCAAAACTTCTGAATTTCTCGGTAATGTTGAGCTTTCTATCCTTACCGAAGGGGGTGCTGGAATTAAGGGGAGTATCAATGGACTTGAGACATTTGCATCCACTGCGGATCTCAAACTCACACAACTTGAGGATGCACGCACACTTGCCGAAGAGAATCTCACCATGGCGAGAACCGGCAAAGATACCTCTGCAAGCGATGTTCGTAAAAATATCGATGCTCTCAAAATGGCTATCAAAATGAAAGAGGACGCGCTCCGAATGGCTCAGATTGGGACGCAAGAAGTGATAAAAGGACGTGCTATCCTCGAGGCCGAGAAAACGAGCAAGCTCCGAGAGATCGAAGCAAAAATCGCCGAGATTGATTCTAAAAATGCTGAATTGGGCTCTAAAATATCCGAGGTGTCCATGAATCGGAATCTCGCCAATAATACTATCGAGTCAGGGATTATCCGAGCTCCATTCGACGGGATTATCCTCTCAAAAACTGCCGATGTGGGGACAGTTATTAATGCTGGCATGCCAGTATTCTCTCTCTCAAGTACGCCGGCGAGTCTCATCCGCATCAATTTCAGCCTGTCCGAAACGCCACTCGAACTCGGACAAAAAGTTGCAATTTCTCCACTTTTAGATACTCTCTCCGGAGCTCTTTTCGCCAAGGTGGTAACCATTCGAAAAGAAGCTGACCCTCTTCATAACAAACAATATGCAGAACTTGAAATTACCAATACTCCCCTCTCTATCGGAGATCGGGTAGAAGTATTATTGAGTCGTAAAAATTCAGCAACAAAAGAGGGGATTATTCTCCCAAATGCAGCCATCATCACCAAGTATGGAGAACCCGGAGTGTATGTCCTCGTAGAGAACACAGTACAATTCACCCTCGTAACCATCCTCTCGGGAGATGGAACAGAGAGTTCTGTTACCTGAGTGCAACCGGGACAAAAGGTGATAACAAAGGGAAAAGAGAATATCATTGACGGAGAAGTTTTACAATAATCATTAAAAAATCTATATTTTCTTTATGAATAGCCCTGCGCCTCATTCTTTTTCTTGACCCAAACTCGGCAATAGGGCTTCGGTATCTATTGAAAGAAACAAGGAGCTCGAGAGTCGCCTCAGGGAGATGGAGATTTGGAAAGCAAGATGCCTTTTCCTCGAGAGGGAAAATGCGATTTCACGGTGGATGGATTTTAATATAGCTGAATATACAGATATCTTGTTCGCGATTCAAGCCGGGGATATACATATAGATTACGATGAAAAATCTTTCAGTGACACGGGCAGATCGATATTCAATGAACAGAAAAAAGATTCCATTAAGCAGATGGATGATTTTATAAAGACATTACAAGAGGCAAAAACCTACTGGCATACCAATTTTGAACACATTCTCAGACTCCTTAATGAAACCATTAATATTACAGCAATGATACTCATTTCTCCACCGAATACCGTGGTAAATGAGATACAACAAAGTAATTGTAATTATCAACTCCTCCAGCAACAATGTAAGGAGCTTTTCGCGGCTTCAGATATCCTCATACGAGCAAATCAGAGTCTTTCTAAAATCTCTCTTGATTCTATCGCCAATATCTGTAACGTTCGGATTTTTAAGAACCCTAAAATTTCTCCCTATGCTCTCCATATATTTTATAGAGCAGAGGAAGTTCGTTTCCTCCTCCAGATAGACCCAAGTCGGTCAGGAGAATCATTCATTAGTCAGCATCTTGGCTCTCTGACGAGGTTAAAAGAAAAAGTGCAAGATCCAAAGGGGATGGATGGACTCAAAAGAGATACAAATTCTCTCATCTGCCAAGCTATCTGATCACGATATATGGAAGTCATCTCGGAACAGTTAGATATCATGCGAGAGATACTGCGAGAATATGAAATGAAAGGAGGGACATATATAAATATATTAAAACAACTTCAGCAGGAAGTGTGAAATATAAAATCTTCACAGGACTTATTACAGGTTTTTGGCGCTATAGAACGCGTAACGGGAGTATATAGTAGACAGCATATCCGTACACTCTCTGATGGGTACAGTACAATAAAGGGGCTGAGTGATATGGAGGATATTATTCGGAAACTTGAACTTTTGTATGCGAGAATACGGGACGGTCTGATAGAGAATATAAAGTACAATTATCAGAGTAATCATCAATCTGATCTTAATCCTACTCTGAGCGTAGAGGAGGCAATTAATCAAACACATGCGGATAGGAAAATCTTCCAGGCGATTTATTATGCTCTTATTAGAATTCTTTCTGATGAAAAAGATATTTTTGATGATACCTTAATGAAGGGAATACTGTCCTCTCCTAAAAAAATAGCGTCAATAGACTGGAAAAAATACGAAGTCTCTCTTCATTCTTCGGTCAAAGAAAGACTTTCTGAATACCACAAACATCCATTTTATACAGAAATGGAAGAAACACTCAAAAGAGCCATTGTTATCTATATTAAAAAAGTGGAAAAGTATATTGGGGAATTTTCAGATCCAAGCTTCGGAGTTGGAGACAAAAAAGAAACACTCGGATCCCTCTTCGAAAGTATTAAGAAGAGGATAGTGGAGAAGAAGAAAATGGCGGAGAAGAAGAAAAAATAATTATTTCCTCATCAGGAACTTCACGAGCGTCATCACCCCGAAGCCCGTTCCACCTTTTGGGAAGTAGGAATACGCGTCGGTGCGGTAAGCTGCCCCGGCGATATCGATATGGACGAGCTTACTTTTCTCGACGAAGTGGGTGAGGAAAGCGGCTCCCATACTGGCTCCAGCCTTGTATCCATCGGTGACATTTCTGACATCAGCGATTTTTCCTTTGACACTCTCGATCATATGAGTATCGAGGGGGAGTTGCCAGAGGCGTTCTTCTCCGGCAGGATTTTGGAGGAGTTCATCAATTATCTCCTGATTATTTCCGATAATCCCCGCATAATCGTACCCGATGGCATGGATAACCGCACCAGTGAGGGTTGCGACGGAGATAATCGTCTCAGGTGAATAGGTCGTCTCAAGATAGGAGAGGAGATCAGCGAGGACGAGGCGTCACTCAGCATCGGTATGTCCGATCTCAACGGTTTTACCATTATGCCCTTTGATGATATCAAGTGGTTTCATAGCACCGCCCCCGAGCATATTTTCGGTGAGTCCGACCGCAGCGATGATATTGCAGCGGAGATCATCATGAGCATCGAGATAGAGGAGTGTTCCAGTGACAACCGCCGCTCCTGCCATATCATCTTTCATTGTTAACATTGCATCATCTGGTTTGATCTGGAGACCTCCGGCATCGAAGGTGAGACCTTTACCGGCGAGTGCATAGGTGGGGAGATTTTTGTCGATCATACGCTCGAAAACGAGCACACACGAGTCTTTATCACTCCCAGCACCAACCGCGAGGAGGAGATTGAATCCTTTGGTTTCGAGCTCTTTCTTGTCCATGAGTGTGACCTTGGTATGACGGAAGGGGAGTTTCATCATCTGTTCGGCGAGACGACGCGGGTACTTGAGAGAGGCGGGCGTATTGACCATATCCCGTACGAGATAGATCGAGGAGAGGAGGCTGGTCCGATCCATGATCTCGGCTCGGAGTCTGTCGGGCATAGCTTCGTGGATGACGGCGAATTTACGAGGGCGTTTCTTGGAGAGGTATTGATCGAATTGGTACCCAGTAAGGAGGAGTGTATCCATAATCGGGAAAATCTGATCTTTTCGGCTCGTATAAAAAGCGATATCTCCCTCGATTTTTACGAGGAGATCCGAGAGTTCCTTTATATATGCGGTTTTGTCATGGATATAGAGGATGTGGATTTTTTTCGCTCCAAAGAGGGGGAAATAGGTCGAGATACAGAAACTTGATTTCTCCGCCTCTTGGCTCCTGGACTCGATTTCTCGGGTAATATCCTCGGGGAGAGAGACCTTCTTGAAGAAATCCAGGTTACTCATCTCCTCGATTTCAAACACGAGATTGTTGAGAGTATTTTGTTTCGGATCACTGATAATCTCAAAAGAAAATGGAGATGGGGACATAAAGGGGTATGTATAAAGAAATAAATCATCGGTATTATAAAGATTTCTCAGAGATTTCCAAATCCAAAAAATTTGATTTTTTTGGATTTTTGCGTATAAGTATAGCAAATATAAATAAAAAATGGATTACACGTAAAAACAAATAAATGTCAGTACTTTGTCTCAAAAAATCTTTTTGATAAATAAGTGTTTTTAATATAATCTACCAACCGGTAGGTTAAATATTCAAGACTATCGTTCATATAGATGTATCATCAAAATAAAATTTTCTGCTTTTTAACATACTCAACAAAAATACAAACAAAGGAGAAGTACCATGGCTATCGCAATACAGAATGGTTCCAACAAAGACAATGGTTCCAAAAAGCAATACCTCACTTTCCACATAGGGGGTGAGAAGTATGGGATCCCTGTTCTGGGGACGCGGGAGATCATCAAGGCTCAGGATTTTACTATCCATGAGGTTCCGAATTTTCCAGCCTGTCACATTGGGGTTATCACGCTACGTGATAAGATATTCAGTATTATCGATCTCAAGATGGCATTTGACATGGGCACTACGGATATTGCCGAGAAGACGAGTATCATTATCGTCGAGATTCAGAAGTCGGATCAGACTGTTATGCAGATTGGGCTCCTTGTTGATCATGTCGATGAGGTGATGGATTTCCTCGATTCGGAAATCGAACCCGGGGCGTCAACTGGCCAGTCGGACGCCGACCATGTCGTCGGTTTCGGCAAGAAAAAGACTCTCAATAGTCAGGAACTGGTCATTATTCTCTGTCTCGATACGGTAATGTCTCGCATCTGAAAAACAAAATTTTCCAAGGGAGGAAAATAGTATGAAGTCTACAAAGAAACAGGTAACTATCGGCAAGAAGATCGGCGGGGGATTTGCGGTAGTATTGCTCTTAACCGCCTCGGTTATAGGTATCTACCAGTTCGCTCTCTCGTCGAGTTCTCATGAACTCACCGAGATTCTTGAACACGAAGTCAATATGGCTATGCGCGTAAGTGCTGCTACAACTGCTCTTGGGAACTGTCGTCGGTTCGAAAAAGATTTCCTTTTGACGAATGGACAAGAAGGATATCTCAAAAAACAGCGAAACAGTATGGCCGAGTTTGAGGATGAGCTTGATACGGTTATAGCCCTTGCCGAAAAAGCAGAAATGCCTGATATCGTAAAAAGCTCGGAAAATATCGTCACACTTTTTGCGACGTATCAGAAGGCTTTTGAGACGATGGCCACAGCTCCGGAAACGGAACGAATGAGTCTCAAGGCTCCAGTAAGTAGTGCAGCTCATGCTATCGAGGCAGAGCTTGAAAAACTTCTGAATAATGCCAAGGATATATATGCCCAGGAAAGTACGTTGGCAAAACAACAAAGTACATTCCTTGGCTTCCTGGCTCTCGGTCTTGGTGTGGTGGTTATGATCATCGGATCAGTACTCGCTTTCATCCTCGGTCGTGGGATTTCCACAACCCTGAAGAATGTCAGTGTATCGCTCAATGATGCGGCTGAACAAGTGTCGGCTGCAGCAGGTGAAGTGTCTTCTTCCAGTCAGACTCTGGCAGAGGGGGCTTCACAGCAAGCGGCCGCGGTCGAAGAAACGTCCGCTTCATTGGAAGAAGTCGGTGCCATGATTCATCAAGGTGCTGATAATGCCAGACAAGCAGATGAACTTATGAAGGAGGCTGGTGAGGTAATCCGAGATGCTGATGCATCGATGAAAAAACTTATCGTCTCGATGCAAGAAATTTCGGCAACCAGTGGGCAAACTCAGAAGATCGTGAAGACCATTGATGAGATTGCATTTCAAACCAACCTCCTCGCACTCAATGCGGCGGTTGAAGCGGCAAGAGCCGGAGAGGCTGGTGCGGGATTCGCAGTGGTGGCTGATGAAGTCCGGAATCTCGCCATGCGGGCAGCAGCCGCAGCGAAGAATACCTCGGATCTTATCGAAGGGACGGTACAGAGTATCAATGCTGGTAGTGCTTTGGCAAAAGAAACAGGTGAATCGTTTTATATCGCTACTCAGGCAACTACTCGGATTGGTACGATTGTTACTGAGATGGCCGGGGCTGCTGAACAACAAGCCAGTGCTGTTGGTCAGATAGTCAAGGCGATCCACGAAATCGATACGGTCACCCAGAGTAATGCAGCCACCGCCGAAGAATCAGCCTCTGCCTCCGAAGAGCTCAATGCTCAGGCAGAGATGATGAAAGGGCAGATTGGTAACCTTCGCAAAATGGTTGAAGGCTAAAAAGAAACACATCAATACAAACGGATAGAACCTCAAGTATCATCGCATCGATGAATTGTCTGGGGTATCCACAGATAAAAAAGGCATCAACTCGCAAGAGTTGATGCCTTTTTACATGATTATTTTATTCTGAAGATTCTTCAGTTATCTCTTCGGTCGATACTTCCTCCTCTTCTCATTTTTTCATCACCGTCGCACTGGTGAAACAGTCTTTTTTGTCCTTGAGTTTGGCGAGGATGATCCCCTGGGTGACACGACTGGTTGTGCGGACTCCGGAGAGAGGGACACGGACAGTTTGTCCGGTCTTGGAGATGAGCATAACTTCTCCGTCTTTGCGGGCTTCTTCGGTGAGGATAGAGACTCCGATGATATCGCCGGTTTTGGCGGTCATAGCTCCGACTTTGACCCCGGATCCACCACGTCATTGTTCTCGGTATTCATCGATGTTGGTTATTTTTCCCATTCCATTCTCGGTAACAGTGAAGACATATTGATTATTTGCTCAGACGACATCCGCTTCAACCACTGAATCATTTGCAGCGATACGCATCCCACGGACTCCGGCAGCACCTCGTCCCATAACTCGGATATCTTCTTCTTTGAATTGGATAGCCTTTCCATGCTTGGAAACCATGAGGATATTGTCATCTCCATTAGTAACACGTACCCAACCGAGCTCGTCTCCTGGCTTTGGCTTCATGACGATGAGTCCGGACGTTCGGATATTTTTCACATCTTCCATATCAACTCGTTTGATGATGGCTTTTTTGGAAATAAGAGCGAAGTGTTTTCCTTGAGTGGCAGTAAGATCGAGGATAGCAGTGATTTCTTCTTCTTTTTGGAGAGAGAGGAGATTGATAATCGGCTGACCCTTGGCAGTTCGTTGAGTCTCTGGAATCTCGTAGGCAGGGAGTGAAAATACTCGACCCGTATTGGTAAAGAAGAGAAGATCGCTATGATTGCTCGTCGAGAGGATGATTTGTACTTCATCTTCGTCTTTGACGGCGACATTAACCCCCTTTCCTCCACGACGTTGGGTGCGGAAAGCGGATGATTTAATGCGTTTGACGTACGAATTTTTGGAGAGAGTAATAACTACCTCTTCATTTGGGATCGTATCTTTTGGATTCCATTCTCCGATCGCCCCGATATTGACCTCGGTTCGGCGAGCATCCCCGTATTTATTCTTGATTTCAGCGAATTCATCCCCCATAATAGTGTTCACCCGCTCTGGACGAGCGAGGATATCTTGGAGATCAGCGATGAGGAGGAGCTTCTCGGCGAGTTCGTCCTCGATCTTTTTGCGTTCGAGACCGGAGAGACGTTGGAGTTGCATCTCGAGGATGGCTTGTGATTGCTTGTCAGAGAGTCCGAACTTGGCCATGAGATTGTCATGCGCTTCTTCTTTGCTCCCAGATTCTTTGATCGTCTTGATCACCGCATCGATATTGTCGAGGGCGATTTTGAGACCTTCGAGGATATGGGCGCGAGCCTCAGCGATCATGAGCTCGTAGCGAGTTCGGCGTTCGATGACTTCCCGACGGTGGACGACGAATTCTTCGAGCATCTCGAGGAGATTGAAAAGTTTCGGCTGTCTCCCGCGGTCGTGGAGCGCGATCATATTGAAGGCAAATGATGTCTGAAGTTGTGTGAGCTTGTAGAGTTGATTAAGGATCTTCTTTGGGAAGGCGTCTTTTTTGAGCTCGATTACTATTCGCACATCCCCGAGTCATTTGGATTCATCGCGGAGATCGGATATCCCGATGATAATCTTGTTTTGCACGAGTTCGGCAATTTTTTCGATAAATGTTTTTTTGTTGAGCTGATACGGAACTTCCGTGATGATAATCGCCCGTTTCCCAGATTTGAGCTCGTCGATACTCACTCGTCCACGCATGACGACACTCCCTCGACCGGTTGCATAGGCATTGAGGATATCCTTGCGATTGTAGATAATACCCCCCGTTGGGAAGTCCGGACCCTTGATGAAATCAAGGAGATTCTCGATGGTGATTTCGTCTGGAGCGGGGTGATAGAGGATGAAAGTGAGCGCATCAATAATCTCACCGAGATTATGCGGTGGGATATTGGTCGCCATACCGACAGCAATCCCAGAAGTTCCATTGAGGAGGAGATTCGGGATACGAGTCGGGAGGACGGTTGGTTCTTGGGTGGAGGCATCATAGTTATCTCTCCAATCAACCGTATCTTTGTCGATATCGGCGAGCATAAGCTCTCCGAGACGAGCCATCTTGACCTCGGTATAACGCATCGCAGCGGCATTATCTCCATCCATGGAACCGAAGTTACCCTGTCCATCGACGAGGGTATATCGCATAGAGAAATCTTGTGCCATACGAACCATTGCGTCATACACGGAGCTATCCCCATGTGGGTGATACTTACCGAGAACATCTCAGACGACACGAGCCGATTTGCGGTGTTTACCAGTTGAGCGAACCCCACCATCGTACATCGCGTAGAGAATACGTCGGTGAACGGGCTTCATACCATCGCGGATATCGGGGAGGGCACGACTACATATGACAGACATTGCATAATCGAGATAACATGTTTCCATTTCTTCGACGATGGATCGATCAGCATCTCCAGAGAATGTGAGGGCTGTATCGGCAAATGGAGGTGGAAGCTCATCGACCATCTCTTCTTCAGGAGTGAGTATTTCTACTACGGTTTCCTCAGTATTTCCTTGGTCTTCATTATTGAGATTTTCAGGCATAGAATAAGAATCAAAAAAAGTAAAATTTCGTGACTACTATATGGATTTGTGGGATTTTTGCAAAAGATTTTTTCACCCTCAAATTTTTTATTGCACTTCCAACAAAAATCGCTATTATCTCCAGCACTTATTTCTTTTTACTCATATATATTATGTCTCAACTCGATGTACCAAAAACAGGCGATACTATTGCTACCATTACCACGAACCTCGGAACTATTACAATCAAACTCTTCGTCACAGAGACACCGAGAACTTGTGCTAATTTCATCGGACTTACTCGCAAGGGGTACTACGACGGAGTGATTTTCCACCGCGTTATCCGTGATTTTATGATCCAATGAGGTGATCCAACCGGAACCGGGATGGGTGGCGAGAGTATCTACGGCAAGAAATTTGACGACGAATTCACGCCCGAGCTCACTCATATCAAGTGAGCCATCTCCATGGCCAATGCTGGACGTAACACCAACGGCAGTCAGTTTTTCATCGTCCATGCTCCAGAAACCAAATATCTCGATGGACGTCATTCTGTTTTCGGACAGGTGATTGAGGGAATGGATACAGTCGATACTATAGCCAACACACCGGTCGGACGCAATGACCGACCGGTGGAGGATGTCGTGATTATGTCGGTGGAGGTGAAGGAACTTACATAAACCGAAAATACGAATCTCGAAAGTAGCACTCGGATTCGACGAAATTCATCTTGAAGTCGGTGTAGCCCTGTTGGTCCCGGGTCATGGAGGAATCTCGGAGATGGTCGAAGTTGATATATCGGATACCCATCCTGACACTCTCTGCGAACCATCGGTCGATGAGTCCGGTCCCGGCTTGGTATGGTCGTGCCTCGTTGCTCGTGAAAGCGACGAGATGGACGCTCGAGTTTCCATTATAATCATGCACGGCGAGTCCGGCAATCGGTTGATCTCCATGATAACAAAGGTAACTCCGAACGGAACTCGCATCGATAGTAGTGAGCTTGCGATAGTATTTGACGTAATCGGACTTGAAGAGGTGGCGGACTTTGGTACTGGAAAAAGCCCGTATAAATACCTCCGGATCGACGGACTCGATACGGATATCGCTGTGAGCGAGGAATTTCTTTCGGGCTCGCTGTGCTCGCTCGTTCCATTTTTTGTGGTATTTTTCATCCGTGATTTCAGTAAATCCCGTTCTGGTGAAATGGGTATTGACCGCGAGACGGCGCCATCCTGGTGGGATATCTCGCCTCTGGAATGGCACCCAGATAACCATCCCACGGGTCCATCCGTGAGGTACGAGGAGTTCTCGTGTCGGTTCGGTATCGATGCGTTCGAATTTGGCAAGTTGAATATGTTTTCCGATGATATTTTTGATCCATCCAAAACGCCGCCCCTCCTCGAGCGAGATGGTCCGGATACCGCAGTACTGACTCAGATAGGTATTATAGACTGCTGAATTGGTGCGATAATAGGGATGATCTGTTGGGTAATCGTATCGTTCGATGATCGACATAAATAAAAACTGCTAATAATTAACCTCCCCTCTCTACGAGTGGAGAGGGGTCGGGAGTGAGGCGATTGTATCTTTTTTTCAGACTTTGCAAGCAAAAAACTTGCATTTTCTTTTTTTTGTATAGAATCGGCTCGTTTTAATAATTTACTTATCTTATTATACTTATGAAAGCACTTCTCTCTCTCGTGCCCTCGCGTTTTACTTCATTTACATCATGGATCTGAGAACTCAAAGATAAAAATGTTCTTAAATCTGATATCATCGCCGGTATTACTGTTGCTCTCGTTCTCATACCTCAATCCATGGCATATGCCCAACTCGCCGGACTTCCCCCATATATTGGTCTGTATGCCTCATTTCTCCCAGTGATGATTGCAGCATTTTTTGGATCATCCCGACAGCTTGCGACATGACCGGTTGCCATTGTTTCGCTCATGACAGCAGCTGCTCTTGAACCTCTTGCCACAGCTAATCCGGATTGATTCGTGACATACGCAGCCCTCCTCGCCCTCCTTGTCGGACTTTTTCAACTCCTCCTCGGACTCTTTAAACTTGGTATTATTGTAAATTTCCTCTCGCATCCCGTCGTTGTTGGATTCACTAATGCCGGGGCTTTGATTATCGCAACTTCTCAGCTCAATAAAATTTTTGGAGTTGCAGCAGGTAAGTGAGCTCATCATTATGAAATAGTCTATGAAGTTTTCAAAAGTGCTCTTTCCGGGACACACCTTGCAACCCTCGCAATCTGACTCGGGTCCATTGCCCTTCTTTTTATAATCAAAAAAATTTCATCGAAACTTCCTGGTGTTTTAATTACCGTTGCCCTATTTACCCTTATTTCCTATTATATTCAATTTAAAACACTTGGATGAAGCGTTATAGGAGAGATCCCAAGCGGACTTCCAGGATTTACCCTTCCTGCTCTCGATATGCATGTAGCTATGGGGCTCATAAGTACGGCGATGACGATCGCTCTCGTTGGGTTTATGGAGGCTATTTCTATTGCGAAATGAATGGCATCACAGTCCAAGCAAAAAATTTCTGCCAATCAGGAACTCGTCGGACAGGGACTCGCCAACATCGTTTCCGCTTTTTTCTCTGGGTATCCGGTGAGTGGGTCTTTTTCACGAAGTGCTGTGAATTTCTCCGCGGGAGCTCGGACAGGATTTTCTTCTGTAGTTACGGGAATTATTGTTGCACTCACTCTCCTCTTCTTAACCCCACTCATGTATCATCTTCCGCAGGCAACGCTCGCGGCCGTTATTATTATGGCCGTTATCAATCTCATCAAAATTGATCCGATTATTCATGCTTTTAAAATACAGAAACACGACGGAATTGTCTCTATCATAACTTTTATTGCGACACTCTACTTCGCACCCAATCTTGAGGAAGGGATTCTCGTTTGAGTATTCCTCTCGCTCGGACTTTTCCTCTATCGTACAATGAAGCCAACCTTTACAGAACTCTCCCTTAATAACAAATGAGTCCTCAAAGATGCGAAATTTTTCAATCTCCCGACGAGTGATACGGTTGGACTCTATCAATTCACCGGACCTCTCTATTTTGCTAATGCTGGATATTTTGAAGGGAAGCTTCTTGGATTTGTCGCAGATAAACCAAAATTAAAAGCACTCATTTTGGACCTTGAAGCGGTTCAAGAGATCGATGCCACGGGTCAAGAGGCTCTGGAAAATATCGTCGATAAGATAGAAAAAACAGGAATAGAAATTCTCTTCTGTCGAGTGGAGCCAAAGATCTGTACTATTTTCAAAAAAGGTGGATTTTTCGCTCACTATGATCAATCCAAGATTTTCCACAAAAGAGCGGATGTATTTAGTTACATAAAAGAAAAATACGGTAAAAAAGTAGATCTACAAACTCTATCAAGTATATAAAACTTTGAAGACCGGCCTGGAAGTCGGTCTTCATCTTTTACTTTTAACTTTCAAAGAAATTATGAACACCACTCAAATTCTATCAAACCTCAAATCCAACTGGAAAGCCGGACTGACCGTCGCGATGATCAATATCCCACTCTCCATCTCCCTCGCAGTTGCGAGTGGAGCGACCCCGCTCCAGGGGATTATCACAGCTGTTTGGTCCGGTATTATCGCCGCATTTTTCGCCTCCAGTAATTTTAATGTATTCTGAGTTGCCGGAGCATTATCTTCCATACTCTTTACTTTTGCCCTTTCACAAGGTGAACGTGGAGTATTCCTCCTCCCGATGATAGCCATCATCGCTGGCCTCATGATGCTCGCGATTTATTTTCTGAAGATTACTAAATATATCACACTCCTCCCCTCGACGGTTCTCCATGGGTTCCTTATTTCTGTCGGTATCACCATCGCACTTGGACAGATCAGTGGAGCACTTGGACTCAATAATCCTCTTCTTCATATTCCGCAACATGAGGAGATTTATATGAATCTCTTTGAGATTTTTAAACATATTGCTTCTGTAGATTATACGTCACTCTGAGTCTTTGCTGTTGGATTTATTTTCTTGATTTTTACCAAAAAACACTTTCCGAATTTCCCGTCCGTTATCCTCCTTACTATTATTGGTATTCTCATCGGACTCGGCGTTCATAATGGACTCCTCCCACAAATATTGCTTATTTCTGATAAATTTAAGGATGTATCATTTGCTCTTTTCAGTTTCCCTTTTAAGGGGTTCGGTATTGATAGTATGAAAGATGCGATAGATATTATCAAAGCAGTATTCAAAACATCACTTGTTGTTGCGATTATCGCCATCCTTGAGACGATTATTTCTGCTCGTATCGCCGAGAAAATGACCAAGCAAAAATTCCGCAAAAATAAAGAAGTCCTCGGACTTGCTCTCTCCAATATTGGAACCGGGCTCCTTGGATGACTTCCGGTTACGGCGGTATTTATCAGGACGGCACTCAACATCAAGAGTGGCGCAACTCACAGAACTTCCGGTTTTCTCACATCCTTTTTTACCCTTGTGATCTCAGCCCTCCTCTTTAATGGATTTTTCAAATACCTCCCATTCCCGATTATTGCCGCAATTCTTATGAATATAGCATTTGGGCTTATCGATATCACTCTCCTCAAGAAACTCTACAACCTCGAAAAGACCGCCTTTTTTATCACACTCACTACCACACTTCTCTCTGTTTTCTGGGAACCGACGTATGGTATCCTCATCGGAACGACGATCACACTCATGATCTACATCAAAAAAATCACCAATTCCGATGCGAATGTGAGCGTTTTCCGCAAAGGGGAATTCACACAAAAACTCTCGCTCAAAAAATACCTCGAGGATCAGAAACAATGAGATGTTATCCTGATGAAATTCTCAACGGGACTCAATTATCTCAATGTCGAGCATAATGTTTCAGAAATACAACACCTTAATAAAGGTCAGAAGCTCATTATTTCCCTCGCGCATATCTCTAACATCGATGTCGATGGGATAGAGGCACTCGATGAGATCGTCGAGACGCTTGAAAATAACGGAGTGGATGTCTATCTTTCTGGAGAGAGAGAAAAAAGGAAATGTATCTCGAAACTCCACTGCCACAATAGACTTTCAGAAAAATGAAAGATATTCGCGTCATCATCAGAGGCACTTGAGAAGTTGAAGAAATAAATAATTTTTTGTAAAATGACACAAAAACTGTATAGTTATAGGGTTCTATAACGAGCGATTTTTTCATCCTATGAAACATCCATTCCAACTTATCAATCTCGTGACACTCAAGAAGGTTTCTGCGCTTTTTGCTGGCAATTATAAGACCTCGTTTCATGGTTCTGGGATAGAGTTCGCTGGCATCCGGGAATACACTTTCGGGGACAGCGTCGGTGACATCGACTGGAAGACGACGGCCCGGATGGGCAAGACGTATATCAAGACATATGAAGAAGATCGCGAACGAAAGGTTCTCTTCCTCCTCGATATGGGAGCGAGTATGCGGTTCGGGAGTGGGAGTGTGACCAAGTTCGATACACTCTCGGAGGGTTTTTCGATTCTCTCGTTTTCATCAGTTGGCAATAACGATCCCATTGGGGCATGGTTCTTTGCCGATACTCTTCTTGGAACTCTCAAAATCAAAAAATGAATGGCTCATCTCGGAGCGATCCGTCAGGATTTTGAGACATTTCGCGCCAAATCAGATACGCACGAATCATCACTTTCGCTCATTATCAAAGAACTCTTCAAGAAAAAAATCCGTAATCACCTTATTTTCCTTTTTACAGATAGTCTCGAAGCATTACCACAGAAAGAATTCCGCACGCTCGCCGATCAAAATGATCTTGTTTTTATTCATGTCTTTGATACCTTCGAAAATACCCTCACAGGCTCTCTCGTCCATACGACGGATGATATCTATATAGATGTGACCGACGATAAAAAACGACAGCAGTATGTCGATGAACGAAGCCGGGAACTTACTGATTTTCGTCACAAGGTCATCCGTCTCGGAAGCTCATATCTTTCGTTGGATGAGCGGGAAAATGTATATAAGGAGCTATATACATTTTTTAAGAAGCGCCAAAAAAGATAATTCCCCTTGCATAATTTACTTTTTCTGGTATCCTCTCGATATATTATTTTCGTATTTCCATTCATGAGATCTCCACAGAAAGCGGTCATGGTAGCCAGTGCTCTGGCATTCACACTGGCGATTATCAAATTCGTTGGAGGTATAATGACAGGGAGTCTCACGGTTATATCGAGCTCTATCGATTCACTTCTCGATTTTTTTGTGTCTATTATTAATTTTTTTGCCATCCGAAAATCGACACAAGAAAAAGATGATACATATCACTACGGATATGGTAAGATTGAATGATTTGCTGCCCTTATGGAAGGGCTCTTCATTGTCTTTTCTGGGGGTGTTATCACATTTCTTGCTATCAAAAAATTTCTTGAGAAAGGGTATGTGATAGATACAACCCTCTCACTTGCCTTTATGGTAGTATCTATTATTTTTACTATCGTTATCGTCGTCTATCTTGATCGTGTTGCCAAAGAAACCAACAACCTCATCATCAAGTCCGACAGTCTTCATTACAAGACAGATTTATTCAGTAATATTGGTATTATCGTTACGATATTGATCATTAAACTCACGGGACTCTTTGTGATAGATCTCATTGTTTCATTTATTATTTCGGTCTATATCATCTACGGTGCCAGCAAGATAATCATCTCAGCCTATCATATCCTCATGGACAAATCTCTTGATGAGATCGACACCAAGACGATCATCGATATTATCAATACGACATCACCTCTCGTTGATTCTTATCATTTCCTCAAGACACGCTATGCCGGGAAAGATATGTTTATAGAATTTCATCTCGTCTTCAATGAAGATATCACCCTCCTCGAGGCACATGCCGTGAGTGATGATATCGAACAACGCCTCAAAAAAGCGCTCAAAGGCGCCACGATTATCATCCACCTCGATCCCTACGACGACAGTCATATAGAAATCGGATAGATTATGTTAATTGGTGGCACTGAAATAGTCTTCCAATACCTGCACACCAATATTTCACGCGTTGTACTGTTGCGTTAAATATGTATGCAATTTCTCATCATCGACATTTTCTTTCAATTGGAGGAGAATAGCCACTCTTGTTTTACAGAGATCATATATTTGTCATCTTTCTGTTTCAGATGTTTCTGGAAACTCACCCACATATGAAGAACATAAAGCACCCGCAGCGTAATTTCATACATAATGCCGCAGTACTTGGGACCTGTTCCCTATTTTAATATCCTTAAGAATCTCCTTAATTTCCCGTTCTCCTTCCTTCATAATGAAAATGAAATAAAATATGATATTTCGTAATATACAGAATTATATATTTTTTGCAAGTTTTTCTTGTCCTATCCTGGGATCTCTGGGGATTTTTAGAAAATCTTAAATTTTCCTTTGCATTTTTAGATTTTTTCTATACAATCCTGTCCACATTATACATGACGACATTTCAGTTCGTCCGTTTCTCTATTTTTTTACGATTATATATTATGACTTTTGCTCCTCCTAAGAAGATTTCTAAGACCCGAACCGGGAAACGTCACGGTAAATGGCTCTTGCTCAAGACCAAAAAAGTACTCGACAGTGTTTCTCTCCAATATGACAAAGAGGGGAATGCTACGGGACTTTCTCATTTCTCTTCTCCGATCACTGGAGAATATAAAGGACGCAAAGTATATACTGTGAATAAGTCTGCTAAAAAGATTCAAACAGTTCGTGCCTAATATATAAAAACTTTGCGAGAAACCTCTCGCAAAGTTTTTTAGTTCTTATACTTTTACTGCTCTTTTACACCTATGGCTCTCTCACGACGCAAAACTCGACCATATCTCCTCCAGGCGCTCTATTCCCGGTCCCTCATTGGTCCCTCATTTGAGGAAACATCTTTTCTCGCCAATTTTTTTGATACAGAAGTATCGAACATTCTTGATATGGTTTATTTTGATGCGATGTTTACGGGGATTATAGCACGAGAATGAGAACTTCTTGCTATCATACACCGATATGCGCCCAAATTTGACCTCACCACCATGCCGATTAGTAACCTCCTCCCGATTATGATTGCGGCCCATGAGATGCTCTATCTCACTCTGGATACGATCCCCGAGAAAGTCAGTATTAATGAGGCAATCGAACTCGCCAAGACCTTCTCTGATGACTCCGCCCGCACGATGGTCAATGGAGTCCTCAATGCCCTCAAAAATGAAAAAACAACGATCTTGGAGGTGATTAAAAAGGACGCCATGCCACCTCATTTCTTTATCTCATAACATTTCCCTATGGCTAAACTCGTATCCATATCCAACAAGGCATTTGAAGAGAAAATAGAAACATTTGTATCTTCTCTTGAAATTCCTTTTGAAACTATCACACACTACTGCCTTGCCTTCGTGCATCGCTCAGTGCTCAATGAGAATATTATCCGTGTCTCCGAGAGCAACGAGCGCCTTGAATTCCTCGGCGATGCCGTCCTTGAGCTCATCACCACGGAGCTTCTTTTCCATGCTTTTCCCGATAAACCGGAGGGCGAGCTCACTGATATCCGCAGTGCTCTCGTGCGCGGGAAGAACCTCGCCGCTATTGGACTCACGCTTGGACTCCCTGAATATATTCTCCTCTCCAAAGGTGAGCTTCTTGCCGGAGGAAGTACCAATCCGTACATCGTCGCGAACACATTCGAAGCCTTTCTCGGTGCCCTCTACCTCGATCTCGGATACACTCATGCAAAAGCTTTTGTAGAAAAATATGTCCTCACCACCCTCCCAGATATCCTCTCCCTCCAACTCCATGTCGATCCCAAGTCCCACCTCCAGGAGATTTCTCAGGCTCGGTACAGCACCACCCCAACCTATGAGGTTATCAGCGAATCCGGATCCGATCATTCCAAATCCTACACCGTCAGTGCCGCAATCGGACTCGTCCAAGTCGGAACCGGAAGCGGAACCAGCAAGAAAAAAGCCCAACAAGAAGCCGCCGAAAATGCTCTCTCACGGCAGAAAATCTGGGAAAAAGAGCTGAAAGGGTAAAATTCATAGAATAATGTAATAACCACAAAAAATCTTTTGCCACTCAAAAGAAAAAAGATACAATGTACGCAGTACGTTGTATCTTTTTTATCCTCTCATTTCCCACTCTATGAAATCACTCAAAAACACCAATCTCTACTCTCGCCTCACCCTCATCACCTCCGTCACACTCGTCGTCGGATACTTCGTGGTGTATGCGGCATGGACTGCTCTGGATCGTACAGATGCTGATTCTGGAAAACCGCTTACCGCTACGCTCATGCAAGGAATAGTGGATAATGTAAATGATCTCAATACCCGAGTTTCGAATTTCAGCTTCAGTTCTGGGAATGTCGGGATTGGGACAACAAGTCCAACAGCAATATTGGATGTAAATGGAGGTATGATGCCTGCTGGTATAACAACCCCATTTATAAAATTCAGATTCAATTATACCGATAATACAACTACGATTCCTGCAATACAATTCCGCAACATTGGAGATACTAGTACTAATGCTCAAATATCATTTCCATTATCAAATGGCGGATCGGCCGTTAATATGGTTTTTTCCACTTATCATGGTGGTATAATAACAGAAGACATACGTATTAGTAATGGTAATGTCGGAATCGGGACGACGAGTCCAACTTCGAAACTTGATGTCCGTGGCGTTGGGGTGAATGGTGGTGGTATAACAACAGGTTTGGTAGTGTCTCATATAGGAAGTATGGCAGCGGATGGAGCAGGTATTGAATTTACATATGCAAATGCTGGTATTGGTGGAAATGGAAATATTGCCAGAATAATACCATACGTTCAAACTGGTGGTTGAGGTGATATTCTTTTTCAGACAGCACCAAGTAATATTAGTGCATACACTACGAAAATGAAGGTCCAACGAGATGGTAATGCGTGGCTTGCATGAACTCTTACTCAGGCTTCCGACCTTCGTCTCAAGAAAAACATCCGATCAATTGACTCTTGAATATCTACGATAGAAAAATTGAGATGAGTGATATATAATTGGAAGGATGAAAAGAAAGACAAGGATCTTCAGTATTGATTCGTGGCTCAAGAAGTAGAAAAGATTCTCCCCGATCTTGTCAAAACAGATGACAAGTGATACAAATCGGTTAATTACACCTGAATAATACCAATATTGGTGAAATCAGCACAAGAACAACAACTTCAAACAGAGGAGCTTAAATCTCAGATTTTGGAGTTGAGGAAAGAAAATAATAACCTAAAAATACTAATGAGATTGGTTGAAGAAAAAATTGAAAACCTAGAAAGTAAATAATTTCCAAAAATCCCTTGCTTTTCTATTTATTTTCTTATAATACAAGAAATATTTATGTATATTCTTTCTTCTATTAAAATATGTACAAGAAAATAATACTTGAAGGACAGGAGCGAATTATGAGTACGGTGCCGAGAAAACGACAAAAACAATGGAACTATGAAATCTTGAAACTCAACAAAATCATCACGTTTGTGTGACCACGTCGTTCGGGAAAAACATATTTCATGATCTATAGTTTGAGAGAGTTAATAGAGCAATGAGTAGTTCAAAAAAATCAAATAGTTTTCGTAGATTTTACCGCTTTTTTTGAAGGGCGTTTCGATATCGACTGACTTTTAGAGTCCTATTTTGAACTCTGCCCTGATTCCCCTCCATTTTTTGTTTTCGATGAGATCCAAGAACTTCCAGATTTCACAAAAATAATCCTGTCACTCTTTAATAAGAATTATAAAATTTTTCTCTCAGGATCAAATTCGAAACTTCTTTCAAGCGAACTTTCCACTCAGTTTCGAGGACGAACTTATGACATTACGATTTCTCCACTCTCTTGGAGAGAGTATTGTGATTTTAAAAACATAAAAATAAATGAGGGGATCACGAGTGAAGCAATCGGAAATCGTAAAAATGCCTTCAGTGATTATATGCGATTCGGATGATATCCAGAAGTGGTACTTATTGATGATATCAATATCAAAGAGGATGTATTGAAATCATACTTTGAAGTAGTCCTCTACAAAGATCTCCTTGAAAGGTATTCGATCTCAAATGAATTTGTTATAAAATTTCTCTTCAAAAAACTTATCCTCTCTAATACGAAAGAGTTTTCTGTAAATAAGACTTTTAATGAACTCAAATCACAGGGGATCAAAGTGTGAGTACAAACACTCTATACGTATATAAATTACTTGAAACAAATTTTTCTCCTCAAGGAAATCGGAGATCTCTATAAAAAAACGGGCAAGAAATATTATTTTCTCGATGTTGGATTTATGAATCTTATCGATCGGGAAAACTTCGATCAGCGATTTGAAAATATCATCTTCCTCGAGCTCACAAGTCGTTTTAAGTTTCTTTCTTATTTGATAAATGAAAATGAGATAGATTTTGTCATAAAAGGAAAAGATATCGCCATTCAGGTGTGTTTTGATCTGACTTTTGAAAATTATGAGCGAGAAATGAAATCTCTTCGGAAAAGTAATTTTCAAAACAAATATATTATTTATCTCAATAAATACGCTGAGATACAAAATCATAAAAATGATGACATAAAAATTATAAGTTTTTTTGAGTTCCTTGAAGAGAAGCAACTCAGCGAGTCGGAATAGCAAAATCATTTGCCACCCAAAAGAAAAAAGATACAATGTACACAGTACATTGTATCTTTTTTATTCTTTCACCTTCAGTCCTATGAAATCTTTCAAATCCACAAGCCTCTACTCCCGCCTCGCCCTCATCACCTCCGTCACGCTCGTGGTCGGGTACTTCGTGGTGTATGCGTGGACTACTCTCAGTCTTACTGATGTTGAATCAAACGATACTATCACATCAACTCTCATGCAAGGGATAGTAAATAATATCAATGACCTCAATACTCGAGTTTCAAATTTCAGCTTCAGTTCTGGAAATGTTGGAATCGGCACGGCGAGTCCAGGAGCAAAGTTACAGATTAATAGTACAACGGGCGAAAGTATCAGAATGCAATATAGCGGAAATAGTGGTTTTGCCAGATTATCTACAGATATTGCTAATAGCTTAATTTTAGATACTGTAAATTTAGCAAACTCAGTGGTAATTAAAGATATTACAGGTAATGTTGGAATCGGAACAACAACACCTAGTGCTAAGCTAACTTTATGAAATAATGTATCTACCGCTTGACCTTGATGAAGTTATTGAAACTATCAGATTTTACTTCATACCTATACTACTCCAAACACATCATATTGACTTGGGATTTCAAATGGTACTTTATGGTTTAATTCCGCTACATTTCATGACTTTTATTCATCTTGAGTAAGAGTGGCTAGTATTTCAAGCAATGGAACCTATTCTGCTCTATCGGATAAAAGATATAAAACAAATATCAATACTTTGACCTGAGCTTTAGATAAAATCAATAATTTAAATTGAGTTTCTTTTAACTGGAAACGTAATTGAAAGAAAGATATATGAGTTATCGCCCAAGAAACAGAAAAGGTTTTTCCTGAGATAGTATCTACTGATAGTAATTGATATAAATCAGTAGCTTATAGTAATTTGGTCGCCCCACTCATAGAAGCAGTAAAGGAACTCAAATCTCAGAAAGATGCTGAGAATCAGAAGTTGAATGCTCAGATTCTAGAGTTAAAAAATGAAATCCGGGAGTTGAAAAATAAATAGGAACTAAAATTTGACTTTCCTGGTTTTTTTCATACAATCCTCGCACTTTTGTAACTAATATTTTTATCATGCTCGCTAAGTTTAAGAAAAGAAAACGACTCCGAACTCACGGATTCCTCACTCGTTCACTCTCTGTCGGAGGACGTAAGGTGCTTGCTGCACGTCGCCGAAAGGGTCGTCACGAGCTTACTGTGACGTATCCGAATCGTTACAAAGATATCCGAGGAAAATCCAAACTCCATATCGTGGCAGGGGGGACTGCTCGTGTTGTTACCTACCCGGGATCTTCCAAACATTTCCGTGTGGACAACTCTATGAGATACGCTAAAAGTTCTGAAGCAGTTGCTGAATAATATCCCACTTTCTTATGATTCCGAAATTGTATCGGCTCACAGAAAACGAAGTAAAAAAGGTTTTGCGATTTAAGAAACCTTTTTTTTCGTATGGGTTCATAGCGAATACGATGGCGAATCGGGTTGGATACAATCGTTTCGGGATTATTTTCTCCGGGAAACATACCAAAACCTCCATTGATCGCAATTTCTTTCGACGTCGTTTCTATGATGCGGTCGCAGATATCTGCACGACCGGGACTCATGATATCGTTTTCGTCCCAAAAAAAGGTAAAACTTTTGACAGAAACAAAACTGAGGATATAGTATCCTTCGATAAAGATATAGATTTCCTCAAGAAACTCGTAAAAAAATAGTAACTTATAATTTTAAACTTATAATTTCTCACTCTCTTATGAACACCCGCCTTCTCAATACCCTTCTGATTTTCTTCATCACACTCATTGTTCTTAATTACGTCCTGCCGAAGCCGGGTACGAATATAACTCCGACCAATGAGATCACGCTCCGTGCTCTCAAGGACAGTTATGTAACTCCGGATATCCCAGTGCTCGAAGTGCAAAATACGACCGCTGCCAACATTTCCATTGATATATGTAAGGATATTTCCATCCAGAAGGATTATACACCACTGACCGGACTCCCAGCTGAGTTCTGTAAGACTCTCACTGTTGCGAGTGGAGGTAAGGAGAAGGTTGATTTAGGTCCTCTGTATCGACTCTTTCAGACCCCTGGTAAATATGAGTTCCGTCTCATGAAAGATACCAAAACAACAGGAGCCGGAGTGACTATGGAGGCTCCAGGATTTTTTCGATCGCTGTTTCGTAACATTTTCTATGCACCCGTCTATAATCTCTTCGCTTTTTTGATAGCAAATTTCACGGGGTACAATTTCGGACTCGCGATCATCCTCGTGACGATTTTCATCCGACTCCTCCTCCTCGTCCCACAGCATCACATCCTGACCAATAGCAAGAAGATGCAGGCAATCCAACCGAAGATCAAGGAACTCCAGGACAAATACAAAGGTGACCAAGCGAAGATTGGAATGGAGCTCATGGCTCTCTACAAGGCAGAACAGGTCAATCCACTCGGATCGTGCCTCCCACTTCTCATCCAGATGCCCCTCCTCATCGTCCTGTATTGGACGGTTCTCGGTATTGCCGACCTCTCCAATTATTACTATATTTACCCAGTTCTCGCCAATTTTGATATCTCGAAGATTAACACGAATTTTTTCGGGATACATCTCCTCTCGATTGGAGGTATAACTGGGGTCGTTCTCGCCCTCACGGTCGGTGCCGCACAGTGGCTCCAGATCAAACTTTCCCTCCCAAAAGAGAGTGATGTCAAGAAACTCGAAAAGCTTGAGAAGAAGATTATTGAGAAAAAGGATGGGAAGTACGAGGAAGCAGGACCGTCTCTCATGCCTGATCCGAGTGTCATGAATGTCTTTATGCTCTGGGGAATGCCTGCCATGATCGCAATCTCTACCTACTTTTTCCCAGCCGGAGTCGGTATCTACTGGCTCATCGGGACCCTCTTCATGCTTGCTCAACAATTTGTCGTCAATAAGATCGCCGATACAAAGGGAACCAAGAAAGATGCAAAAAAAGTTATAGGATAAATCTCAGTTTTTGGAACCCATTTTTATTTGCCTTCGAAGTATTTCTGTATACAATATTCGGGCTTTGTTCATCTTATCAACCCTTAAAGGAGGTAGTGATGTTACACCGATGTACCATCCGTCTTGTTTTTCTTCTGTTTTTCATTTTCACTTTTCCAATTCCCGGATATTGCTCTGTATTGATTTTTGCGGAGGAAGATTTCTGTCCCATATCCATAGGGGACGATCTGGGAGATCCAAACATTTCTGTTACGAAATCTGAGACAAATAACTCTCAGGGGGTGGGGGAAGTGACTCTAGAAACAAAGAGGATCAAGGTAACAAAAAAGACAAAATTCATCAATGAGCTTCTTCCACAAATCAAGGAAGTAAAAAGCGAGTTTGGTGATGGAAGTATCGAATCACTCATTCCCAATAGTCTCGTCCTCGTGCAAGGTGCACTGGAAGGGGACTGGGGCAATTCAACAAATGCCAAAAAACACAAGAACCATTTCGGTCTCATGGGAAAAAGTGGCAAATATATGCGCTTCCCATCAACAAAAGAAGGAATCAAGTGTTATCTTATGACGCTTGCATCCCATCCAGCATATAAAAAACTCCGAGCTTTGCTCGGAAAAAAGGGTTCTTTGGAATTGGTTGGATATCTCGGAAGATATTCCGAAGATACCCTCTATGCCAATAAGCTTCGTCGAATTATTCGTGAGAATGATCTGACGAGACTCGATGGATAAAGCACATATGGCCCCCGCAACCGCGGGGGCTTCTTTTATGATTCGAACACTTTTCGAAGATACTCAATCGCCCGGTCTTGATCAATGAAAAAGGGGCTTGTCGCAACGATGATGAGTTTTGCCTTCTTGGCAAAATGGAGGATAATCCGTTTTTTCTTGTTGAAATCAATGTAATCAAGCTCCGGTGCGAAGAAGTCGAGGTCGAGATTGAGGATGAGGGATTCATCCAGATTTGGTTCATAGTTTTCGTATTTTTCGATGTCATTTTCTCACTCGATTCGTATCACTTTTTCTACAAGCCCCTGTCGGATCGCCGGCTGGATATAGTTCGCAACCGTGCATTGTTCATGAACGAAACGTTCCATTTCTTTAAGATTCTCCCAATTTTTCGGAATATTATTTTCATTGTCCCAGAGATCGGAGTGTTGGTCGATATGGATGAGAGTATTGTCTTGTCCGAGGAGTCCTCGAGACCGTGCTTCGTACCAAAAATAGAGCGCATGATGATGATTATCAAATATCACCATCGGAATCCCATTCCAATCTATTCGGACGAAGTCCCGGAGTCCCGTGCAGGACCGGAGTTTTCATGTTTCATCGGTATCCTCGAAGACAATTTCCTCTCCGAGATGGATATCATCGAAAGTTCCCTCGATGATCGAGATATGACGTCATTTTTTATGCATGGATTTTCGTGTGGATTATTGTACATTCCATCTTTTTTCAATCTCTCCGATCACCTTCTCAGCTACTTCTTCCCTCGAAAGTCAGGTCGTATCGATGACGATATCGTAGAGATTCATATCGTAGATGTGGATGCCATAGTATTTCATGTATCGTTCATTTTCACTTGTCCGTCGAATCTTGATATTTTCCGCCGCCTCTTCGAGACTTCCGTGGGATTCAACTCCAGAACGGCTTGTATCATTTAGAATACGTCGTGCTGCTTCTTCTGGATCGATGGTGAGGAATATTTTAAGAGCATGGGGGATGAAATAGAAAGGAAGTCGTCCGTCGATAATAAAATTATCCTCTGTAAGTCCGAACTGCTTTTGTCGTTCATCGAGAATTGCATCGATTACACCCCCGTCATTTTCCGCCTCAGCTCAGAGTTCGAGCAAAGAAACACCTCTCTCGAGAGCCATATTTCGCATAAAATCGCCGGTTGAGTATCGTGTGAGCCTGAAGTGTTTTACAAGAATGGGAGAAAGGGTACTTTTCCCAGCACCATGGTGTCCTCCGAGGGTGATAATGCGTGACATAATCGTATTTTTAGAGAAATATTGCGCCGAGTATATGAAAAATAGACGAAAAACAAAGCGAATTTTTGACAAAACCCCCTTTTTCTGATACGATTATCTCGTACTTATAAAAGTTTCCTATTATGCAACCAGATAAAAATGATATCATTATCAAGCTCGTGGACTTCTTATTGGAGCTTGAGATTGATGGACAGACGATGCTCAGTCCCGAGCAGATAGCCTATTTTCATACATTCAAAATCGATGTTGAGAATGTGCAAAATGAAGAGGATCAAGATGCGATTATCACCGCTCTCGCACAGACGATACAAAAACTCTCAGACGATACCGACATCCTCTCGCGCAAAATCTCGGAATACAATCGGAATTTCCTTGAAAAAATCGAAAGATACGAGGAAAATCAGGACATAGAAAGTCTCCTATATGCTTTATAATTTATTTTTTAATTTTTATTATTATGTGAGAATATCTACAAATAAAGGACAAGGGAATGGTGAATAATTATCTCGGTACGCCGGAGGTAGAAATGCGCTGAGATCTCACAAAGGATCTCACATCTGTTTCTTCTATGATCGAGGCAAATAAGGCGAGTTTACGATGAAAATTGCAAGCTGTTACGGGAATTCTCAATAAAAAGATAAATACCGGGAAACTCGATAAAACTCAGGCGGAGTGACTCGTAAAAGAATATGATGGGAAATTAAAAGGGGCCGTTTCGGAAGCAAGAAAGAACTGAGATAGGGATGTAGAATCACTCATAAATACACTTGATGGCATAATAGCATCAAGTAGTCTGAAAGCAAATCCAGAACATGTCGTAGCAAATAAAAATAGTAATCCAGATACAAATCCGCTTCTGAGCTTTGTTAAACAAAATACTCAGCCAGGGAAAGCTTTAGGGAATCGAGTTCCTGATGGTATAAAGTAGTATATTTTCCAACGCAAATTATGAAACAAAGTCCACATCGTATACCGAACAAACTTGGTTCTTTTGTTATTCCATCAGGAATACAAAAATGCCTCAGTGTTGTTCCTCTGAGTGTTGCGGCATTGCTTATGTTATCGGGTGATGATAGTAAGGGGATTTTGAAAAATGATATACATGATATAGACTTGCAAATACCACCACAAGAAACGAATGTATCGACAGAATTAAAATACTATTATATACAGCAGAGAGATTGAATAGTAGGAGCTATAGAGGAGCGATATAAGGATAATAATCTCGCATGCCCAAGAGGCGTGTTGAGACAATATGAAACTGATATAGTAGGATATTTTGAGGATTTTTTGAAAAAAGAGGATGCAACGACGATAATCTATAATTTTGCCAGAGAAGAGCCTGAAAATCTGTCTCAAATAAGAGATGCTTTCATCTGACTTATGTCAGCACGATATGGGAGTGATTATACCGATATTCATAACTGAATTGAGGTATTTAAGAGCTGAGTGATTGCATCTGATCTGAAAGTGATGATCAAGTTTATAAAACGAAGTGACGGAAGTTATATTATCAATAATATTTCTGTGGTACCGAATAAGAATCAAGAAGTTATTAATAATAGTGACGCGGCGGAAGATATTTGATTGTCGGAAGGTGTAGTTTAGATAGAAAATAAGATATTGAATAATTTTTTAACAAAAACACAATATGGCAGATACACTCGTCGACATACGCACTGGACCGATTCCTGAAACGGTTTTTTTGAGTGATATGCGGAAAATAGAAGATAATCCTACGAATGGATTTTTGAGTAATGAACATGCTGAATATCTCAAATATAAATTGTTGCGCACATCCACTGAAAAATATTTAACTGTGCAAGAACTTGCAAAATTTAAAGAAAGTCTTCCACAAAATAAAGATAGAGAAGAATTAGGTAAACATGTTTTGGATAAAAACATCGCCGAGAAACTCTTTATTGCTGATTTTATAGAGAAGGGATATATTTTCCCTGAGAAATTATCGCAAGATTTGTACTTCAGGTTCAATCTTGAAACTGGTGAAATAGCTCATCTTGGTGAAGAGAATGGTACAAGGATAGAGTTTCTCATCTGATGAGCCTACTATTTTGCCCTACAGATGGAAAAACTTAAAAAACAGGGAGTGAATATGTGCTATATCAAAGTATCTATCAAAAAAAATCCTACGGATAACGAGTTTTCTATTGAGAGCATTAATGTCGTGCAAGGGAAGGATTCGTAAAGTCAAAGCCCCGCGATGCGGGGCTTTGTTTTGTTGGTTCGGTTTATCCTTCAAATCGGAGCTTATAGATCTCTCGTCCGACGGTTTGACCGGGGCGTTTGTAGAGAAGGCTGCCGGATGGAGTTGGGCGGAAGGGGATGGAGTCGTCGAGGAGGGGTTGTGGGGTGAATCGGTAGCGGTCGATGATGAGAGTTATATCTTCGAAGAAGATATTCTTGCCACGTAGTTCCCAGAATGGGAATGAGATGATGATATCGCCTCTGAATCCAATTGTGCGGAGATCTCGGAAAAATCCATCGTAGATGCGGGCGAGTTTGCGCCATTGTTCTCGGATCTTTTCATCACTCACGGTTCGCGCATTGAGGACATCCCCGAGGTATCACTCGGTGACGATCGCGGTCGTCCGGATATCGATCGCATCGGGTAGGCGAGTGGCGATTTTCGAAGCATCCGCTTCGAAAATGAGACTACCCAGTTTAAGGTCTTTTTTCATCACAAAATCTGCGATACTTTTCTTGGTCACATTGACCATCTCGCGTGAGATATCGCTCCCGAATATTTCGCTGTAGCCCATATTGGCAGACTCAATCAGAATAGTCCCGAGTCCACAAAATGGATCATAGACGGAACCATTGGAATCTGATAAATTAAGCATAATTTGTGCGAGTTTCGGTGGCAACATCCCGACGCCCATGTCACGGGTTTTTTCCATATCGCGCTCAGCATAGGCATCGACATCCTGGTAGGCAATCGTGACTCCGAAGTACCGATGTCAGGCGATGCTGATATAATTACACTCGGTCTCGGATTCTCCGAGGCGTTCTTTTTTGTAGACGGCAGAGTTGATATTTTTCGGATCTTTATTGACGAGTCGGAAAGACTTATCTTCACACGACTTGAGGAATTTCTTAATCCGGAGACCTTCTTTGAACATATCGATTTTCTCTCCGTATCCGGCAATCGCAAACGGGACCTTGTTTGTCCGGTCGACCTGTTCGAGATAGTGTTTACTCGCGGTCATGAAGTCTGTCACATCTCGGACATCCTCGAGTATCTTCACCACCTTGATGATCCCACCCATATGCGGGAATAGGTCACGAATTTTCTTTTCTTCTATATCAGAAACCATTGCAAGTTGTTCATTCACCTGCTCGAAAACCCCTTCTCTAAAGAGGTTTCTAATTTCTGCGAGTGACAGCCGAAATTCTCGACCGAGGATGAAAGCGAACATGATGGGGGATTATTCTGGTATGATACGTTCGAGTCCGATGCGTCCTTTTTCTTTGTCGACAGTGAGAACTTTAACAGTAACCATGTCGCCGAGTTTGACGAAATGTTCGATATTGGTGACGCGTTCTTTGGCGATCTTGGAGATGTGGATCATCCCAGATTTACCGGATCCGAGGTCGACGATTGCACCGACTCCTTCGAGGATTTTTCCGATCTTCCCAGTGTAGGTTTCACCTGGTTCGATATCTTTGAGGAGCTTGGTGATAAACTCGATGGCTCATTTTCCATTCTCCTGATTTTTGGCGGTGACACTCACCATTCCTTCATCGGTGATATCAACCTCGACACTATAATCCTTGGTGATTTTCTGGATCACTTCCCCACCTTTTCCGATCACTTCGCGGATACGGTCAACCGGGATCATCATCGAGAGGATGAATGGTGCGTATGGAGAGAGATTCGGTCGTGGAGCGGCGAGCTCCTGAGTCATCTCAGTGCGGATGTGGGCGAGGGCTCATTTTGCCTGTTCGAATACTTTCTCGAGGACAGCTATCTGAAGACCCTTGATTTTACAATCCATCTGGAGAGCCGTGATTCCTTTGTCCGTTCGAGCGACCTTGAAGTCGAGATCCCCGAGGAAATCTTCTTGGGCTTGGATATCTGAGAGGACGACATATTTTCCGGTTTCTTCATCGTAGATCATCCCCATAGCAACCCCAGAGACGAGTGCTCGGATCGGTACTCCCGCATCCATGAGCGACATAGTCGATCCGCAGATCGATGCCATGGAAGAGGATCCATTACACGTCGTGACTTCCGAAACGGTTCGGATGAAGTAGGGGAATGTATCGAGTGGGGGGAGGACAGGAAGGAGGGCTTTTTCTGCGAGGCGTCCGTGTCCGATCTCACGTCGTCCCACTCCACGGAGTGGTCGAACTTCTCCAACCGAGAACGGAGGGAAATTGTAGTGGTGGATATATCGTTTGGTACTTTCCTCGTACATATCGTCGACGATCTGGATATCACCGGGTCAACCGAGCGTGGTGATCGTGAGCGCTTGGGTGATACCACGTTGGAAGAGGGCAGAACCGTGCGTGCGAGGGAGTATCCCGAAGGTCCCACGGATGGGACGAACCTCATCGGCCTTGCGTCCATCGAGTCGGAGACCGCTCGCGAGGACATTTTTGCGCATGTGTTTTTTGAGGACTTTGTAGACGGCCTCCTCGATCATTTGTCCCGTGAGTTCCGCGGTATCTTCGGTGTATCCGAGAGATGCCTTGATCTCATCTTCGAGCACTACGAGGGCGGTGTGGAAGTCGGATTTCCCGAGGTGGTAGAGCTCTGTAATTCGCTTATCGGTGATGAGTGTGTCAATCTGATTTTTGAGCTCGTCGTTATGAGATTTGACTGTGAGAGATTGTTCGCTTATCGGATGTGTTGCATGGTAGAGGGCGATGAAGTCTTTTTGTGCTTGTACAAATTCTCGGACGATGGCATGTGCGAATTCAAAAGCTCGGAGCATCGTTGCTTCGTCGACTTCTTGTCCCTGAGATTCTACCATTGTGATGGCATCATCTGTTCCGGCAACCGTGAGGTCGAGAGTGGTAGTGAGGAGCTCATCTATTGTCGGATCAAATTTGAATGTCCCATCGGTAAGGAGGGCGATACGAACTCCGGCAACCGGTCATTCAAACTCGGTCACACCTGCGAGTTGGAGCGCGAGTGAGGCTCCGGTGATCCCATAAAATCCGTAATCGGAAGCTCCGGAAGACGAGAGAATCGTCGAGATAATCTGGATATCATTGATCGTCCCCTTCGGGAACATCGGACGGATGGGTCGATCGATGAGTCGAGAATTGAGGATCGCCGTATCAGACGGACGACCTTCCCGCTTCATAAATCGATTTCCCCCGATTTTCCCAGCTGCATAGTACTTTTCCTGGAACTCAACCGAGAGTGGGAAAAACCCCGCATTCATATTGACTTCTTGTTTGACTCCAGCTGTCGTGAGGAGATAATTCCCATCCTCATCACGGATGACGACCGCACCATCAGCGAGCAACGCGAGCTTCCCACTTTCAAACGTGATTTTTTTCCCACCAATATCGTAGGTTTTGCTTATAGTTGCCTGTGTTAAGGCATTTTGATCGGAGAGACCCTGTATCATAAAAAAGAAAGATAAAGATTAAAGATGCGCCGAGTATATGGAAAAAAGGCAAAAAAGAAAATTTCTTTTAAAATACGATGACAAACTCTCCTTTGCAGTTCTGCTTCTCGAAATATTCGCGACATTCTCGCACTGTTCCATGTTTGAATTCCTCGAATTTTTTGGTAAGTTCTCGTCCGACAACGATGGGATACTCCGGTCCGAAATATTTCTCGAAATCACTGAGGGTTCGGAGGATCCGGTGGACACTTTCGTAGATGACGACGGTATAGTCCTTGTTTTGGAGGGATTTAAACATGGTTTCGCGACCTTTTTTGACCGGCAAGAATCCGATAAATCGGAAATCGTGCATATGCATCCCGGATCCGACGAGAGCCGACAGGACGGCAGATGCACCGGGAATCGGCACGACTGTGATATTTTCTTCGACGGCACGTTTGACAAGGATATAGGCAGGATCGGAGATCCCCGGAGTCCCGGCATCCGAGATGAGTGCCAC
>Ga0310040_1000262_pt1 | contig 56544 bp, 53 predicted proteins | sample EPASupsiteHSE623_FD_200237 | JGI IMG/M metagenome (GOLD analysis project Ga0310040, IMG submission 200237) | Bioremediated contaminated groundwater from EPA Superfund site, New Mexico - Sample HSE6-23 (v2) (version 2) | ecosystem: Environmental > Aquatic > Deep subsurface > Groundwater >...
TGGGAAACCCCAACTTGCGAAAAGCTCTTTTCTTTCCGGCCATGGTGGCCCAAAAGTGTAACCCGATCATCCGCGATTTTTGCAACAGACTAGCCCAAGCCGGAAAACCCAAAATGCTGATCATCACAGCCGCCATGAGGAAATTGCTCCACATTGTCTTTGGAGTGTTGAAGGGAAAGGAGGGTTTCAATCCAGATTATTTAACCTCACCCTCTTGACTTTTCAGATAGTATCTCCGCGCTCTCCCCTGTCCCCGTAGGGGAGCGTCTCCGCGTGAAAACAAAAGGGGCCGATTTCTCAGCCCCTTCACAATTTTACCTTTAACCCCTATTTTACTTTCTCCAATAGTTTCTTCCGGGTATAAGCAATCAGTCCCCCCGCGTCGATAATGGCTTGCCGCGCCTGGGGCAGGGGTTCGATCTTGAAGCTCCGGCCGCTGGTGTGGTTAAACACCGTATCTCCCTTGACTTCGAGGTCGTCGCCCACCTTGGCTTCCAGCTCGGGCGCGACCACCAGATTCAAGCCCAGGTTGATGGCGTTCTGCAGGAAGATCCGGGCGAAGCCCTTGGCCATCATGGTCAGCTCGTAGCCTTTCACCGCCGAGGCCGCCTGTTCGCGGGAGGAGCCGCAGCCGAAGTTATTGCCCGCAACGATCACGCTTCCGGCGGGAAATTCCTGATTTTTCAGTTTGGCGTTCAGCTCCAGCTCGTCGGCAAAGGCGTAAGCCGGGGTTTCGTTGGGCAATACCGTAGCCATGAAACGCCCGGGATAAATGATGTCGGTAGAGATGTCGTCCCCGAATTGGTGGATGACTTTGGCCATATCAGTTGCCTCCTTTTCTGGGGTCGGTGATGACGCCGGTGATCGCGCTGGCTGCCGCCACTTGCGGCGAGCAGAGGTAAACCTCGGCGTTGGGGTTGCCCATCCGGCCTTTGAAGTTGCGGTTGGTAGTGGCCAGGGCCACTTCCCCGTCGCCTAAAGCCCCCTGGTGCACGCCCAGGCAGCACCCGCAGCCCGGGTTGACGATTACCGCCCCGGCTTCCATCAAGTCGGAGAGGTAGCCCTTTTGCAGGGCTTTTTTATAGATGCTCCAGGAAGCGGGGAAAATCAGCAGCCGCACCTCTGACGCGACTTTGCGGTCTTTGAGGATGCCCGCGGCCACGGCCAGGTCGTCCAGCCGCCCGTTGGTGCAGGAGCCGATCACGATTTGGTTGAGTTTTAACCCGGCCACTTCGTTTACCGCTTTCACGTTATCCACCGTGTGGGGACAGGCGATTTGCGGGGTCAGCTTGGCGGCGTCGATCTCGATGACTTGCGCGTATTCCGCGTCGGCGTCGGGAGTTACCAGCGGGATTTCTTCCTTCACCCCGGCTTCTTCTCTAAGGTAGCGCAGGGTCTCTGTATCGGATGGGACGATGCCCGAGGTGGCTCCGGCCTCCACCGACATATTGCAGAGCACCAGACGGCCCGAGGTTGGCATCTTGCGGATGGTTTCCCCGTGGAACTCGATCACCCGGAAGTTGGCCCCTTGAGCGCTGATTTTGCCGATCAGGTGGAGGATCAGGTCTTTAGGCCCCACCATAGGCGGGAACTCGCCGTTGACCACTACTTTAATGGTGGCGGGAACTTCCACGTTGAGGGCTTTGCCCAGAGTCCACACCGCGGCCATTTCCGTAGCCCCGATGCCGAAAGCGAAGGCTCCCAGAGCGCCGTGGGTGGTGGTGTGGCTGTCGGTGCCGACCACCACATAGCCGGGCCGGACATAGCCGGATTCGGAGAGGATCTGGTGGCAGATGCCGCCCCGGTCTCCCCGGATATCGTGGAACTTGGTTATGCCTTGGTTTTTAACGAACTCCCGGATCTTTTTCTGGTTGGTGGCGGTTTTGGAACTTTCCGCCGGGACCCGGTGGTCGAAAATTATGGCGATTTTACTAGGATCCCAAACCTTGGGGGGCAAACCGGTGTCCCGGTAAACTTCCAGGAACTGGTTGATCACCAGCGCCCCGTTTTCGTGGGACATGGCTAAGTCCACGGCGGGCTCCAGCACTTCTCCCACTTTGACGGAGAGCTTGCCCGAGGCCCGGGCGAGGATTTTTTCTACCAGAGTGTAACCCATTTGAGAGCCTCCTTAATTACACGATGGCTTTGAATTCGTGATATTTGCTGTTGATCCGGTCTTTGGGCAGGTACTGGTCTTCCAAAGCCTTGTAGTCGGCCAGGCCGACAAAGTCGGTGTATTCCTTGAAGCTGGAAACCCATTTGGATTCTCCGGCCAGGATCCCGGTGGGGGATTTTTTCAAGGCGGTGAAGAAATCGTGCAGGGCTTTATGCGCTACCATGATCGAGGCCACCGGGATGGAAACTCTGGCCACTCCCATTTTCGCCAGTTCGGGAATGGGGATCAGCTCGGTTTTCATTCCGCTGATAGCGTCCATCAGGTTGACGGAGAGCGGGCCTTTGACTTCCTTGACGGCTCTCTGGATGTCGGCTTTGGTTTTGATGCCGTCGATGAAGGCCAGGTCGGCGCCCGCTTCCAGGTACAGGTTGCAGCGGCGGATGGCTTCATCTAAATCGTAAACCGCGTAGGAATCGGTGCGGGCGTTGATGATGAAATCCTTGTCCAGTCTATTGCGAACGTCGGCGCAGGCCCGGATCTTCCCGGCCATTTCTTCCGGGGAGATGACTTCCTTGCCCGCCATGTGCCCGCAGCGTTTGGGGAAAATCTGGTCTTCAATGTTCATGCCCGCCACTCCCATGGCGATCAGTCTTTCGGTGATCCAGGCGGCGTTGACCGCGTTGCCGCCTCCGGTGTCGATGTCGGCCATTACCGGGATATTGACGGCCTGGGCGATATTCCAGGTCAGGTCGAGGGTGTCTTTCATCTGGATCAGTCCCACATCGGGCTTGGCCATGTAGGAGCCAGCCAGCCCGTAGCCGGAAACCTGGATGGCTTCAAATCCGCAGTTCTCGATGACCTTGGCGCTTAAAGCGTCGTGGCATCCGGGCACCGCTACCGCGCGGCGTTCCATGAGGGCTTTCCTTAAAACCGTAGTCTTTTTCATTATGCTAAAACCTCCTTAAATTTTAATCTTCGTAAGTTTGCCGGCAACGGCCTGCCCCAGCTCCAGGGTGGTGTTGCTTCCGCCCATGTCGTAAGTGCGCACCCGGCCTTCCTTGATTACCTGGGCCACGGCCTCTTCCAAAGCGGCGCCCTTCTCGGTTTCGCCCAGCCAGTCCAGCATCATCTTGGCGGCCAGAATGGAGGCGATGGGGTTGATCTTGTAAAGCCCGGCGTATTTGGGGGCCGAACCGTGGCTGGGTTCGAACACCGCCAGCTTTTCCCCGATATTGCCCGAGCAGCCGAAGCCCAAGCCTCCCACCATCTGGGCGGCCAGGTCGGAAATGATGTCCCCGTAAAGGTTGGGGGCTACCAGCACATCGTAGTTGAGGGGATTCTTGAGCAACCACATGCAGATGGCGTCCACGTTGGCCTCGTCAAACTGGATTTCGGGATATTCCTTGGCGATTTCGCGGGCGGCTTCCAGGAACATGCCGTCGGTGGCTCTCACCACATTGGCCTTGTGCACCACGGTAACTTTTTTCCGGTTATTTTTTCTAGCGTAGGAAAAGGCTTCGCGGATGATTTTCTGCGAGCCTTTTAAAGTGTTGATCTTGCAGGAAACGGCGTACTGGTGCCCCTTTAAGTCCTTGAAATGGGCGAAAGGCTTGGAGAGCCTGGTCAGCACTTGGGCCAGCTCGTCGGGCACCGGGTTGAATTCCACGCCTGAGTAGAGGTCTTCGGTGTTTTCCCGGAAAATTATCAGGTCGATGTTCTCCTTGAAGTTGAGCGGGTTTCCGGGGTACGATTTGCAGGGCCGCTGGCAGTTGTATAGATCGAACATTTGGCGCATCCGGACGATGGGGGAGCGGTAAACCAGCCCCTTACCCCGCAGTTCGGGCGTTAATTCGGTTTCGGCGGTTTTGACCGGTTTGGAAGTGATGGCGCCGAACATGGCGGCGTTGACATTCTTCAGCAGGTTGACGGTTCTTTCCGGCAGGGCGTCCCCTTCGGTTCTCCAGAATTCCCAGCCGATGTCGCCGTGAATGTATTCGGCGTCCAGTTCCAGCGCATCCAACGCCAGCTTGGTGGCTTCCAGGACTTCGATGCCGACTCCGTCTCCGGGCAGCCAGGCGATTTTGTATTTGGGCATTTCAGGTCCTCCTTTTGTGCAATGATATTATTCCCGAAGGAATATTTGTTGCCGGGGGGGGAAATCCTGCTAACTTTATAAGGAAAGTTCCTCGACGCGGTAATCTCTTTCCCCCATTTTGAGCTTTTCCCCCACCACGAACTGATGGTTGGTATTGAGATCGTAAAGTTTCCCGAAACGGTCGGGAGGCTCGGGCATGCAGGCGTTGGCCCGCACCAGCCCTTTATCCAGGAAATCGTTGGAAGCCTGGTCGAGGGCGATGGGGTCTAAACCCGAGAGCACCCCGATATCTTCCAGCAGGGGGCTTCCGGCCGGGGGGCAGCAGTCGCATACCGCGGTGATATCCAGCAGGAAGTTGAAGTAAGCGGTTCTGCCTTTAAAATGATTCCAAATCCCGTAAGCCGCGTGGGTCATGTGGCTGATGAAACGGTCGTGATAATTTTCCGGCCAGCGCAGGGCCTGCTGAGGACAATGGAACAGACAGTCCGCGCAGGACAGGCATTTATCGGTAAAACGGGGTTTGCCGTCCGCCAGCTCTACTCCTCCGCAGCGGCAGGTCTGGACGCAGACTCCGCAGCCCACGCATTCGGCTTCGCATAACACCGGCTGGGTGGAGCGGTGCTGGAGGGCTTTGCCGGTTTTGCCCACGCAGCCCATGGCCAGGTTTTTGACGGCCCCGCCCATCCCGCAATGGATGTGCCCCTTTACATGGGAAGCCGCCAGCAGAAAATCCGCTTCCAGCAGCCCCTTGGCCATGGGGACTTGTTCGAAGGGGCAGTCCGCCAGCCGGTTGGGCATGGGGACATCCACTTCCTCGAAGCCGTCGCCGTCGGCGATCACGATCGGGCAGCCCATAGTTTGCTGTGAAAAGCCGTTGATAGCCGCGGTTTCCAGGTGTTCCTCGGCGGTAAAACGCTTGTAGGGGTAAAGGGTGGTGGTTTCCACCAGGAAGGGTTTTCCGCCCGCTTCCTTGACCAGATCGACCAGCCTGCGGATCAGTTGGGGGCGGATATGGGTGAGGTTGCCCCGTTCGCCGAAGTGGGTTTTTATGGCTACCCGCGGATTCAGCCGGATGACCGGCTCCAGCTCCAGCCTTTGAAACAAGACTTTCAAGCCTTTCCAGAGGTTTTGCTCCCTCAGGTAATTCCAATAATAAAGTTGGCTCATGCTTTCTCCCCCTTTGTTTAGTGACTTAAAATCAAAAGCAGCAGGCTGGCGACGGTCAGCACCGCAGCCGCGCCCCAGCCGATGATGTTGGAAGGCAGGGTGTTCTTGTACTTGCCCATTAAACTCGATTTGTTGATCAGCAGCAGGATCACCACCAGAATCAGCGGCATCAAGATCCCGTTGACGGCCTGGGAAAACAGCATCACATTGAAGAGCTGCCTGGGAGGGATGAAGAGCAGGATGAGGGCCGAGGAAAAGAGCAGGAAAGTGAAGATGGAAAAGAAAGCCGGGGCTTCCTTGATGCGCAGGCCGATCCCCGACTCCCAGCCGAAGGCTTCGCAAATGGCGTAAGCGGTAGCCAGGGTGATGATGGGGATGGAAAACAGGGCGGCGTTCAGCAGCCCCACCCCGAACAGCAATTTGGTGTAGTTTCCGGCCAGGGGGGCCAAAGCCCGGGCGGCGTCATCGGCGGTTTCGACCCGGATCCCGGCGGGATGCAGGGTGGCCCCGCAGGCCACGATCACGAAATAGCCCACCAGTCCCATCATGAAACAGCCGATGTAGGTGTCCCACTTGGAGTAGGGTAGTTCTTTAGCCACCAAGCCTTTGTCCCGCACGATTCCCTGCTGGAAGAACTGCATCCAGGGGGCCACGGTGGTGCCCACCACGGCGATGGCCAGCAGCAGAAAGCTCTTGTCCCAGACCACCGGGAAGCTGACGGTTTCTTTGAGCACGGTTCCCCAGTCGGGTTTGGCCAGGAAAGCCGAGATGATGTATGTGACATAAATCAGGCAGGCGAACAGAAAAACCCGCTCGATCTTCTGGTAGCTGCCGATCAGCACCAGGAACCAGATGGCCACGGTGGCGACGGGCAGCACGATCTTAAAGGGGAGGTGAAAAAGTTCGAAGGAAGCGGCCAGCCCCGCAAAGTCGCCGATGATGTTGGCGTAATTGGCCAAGAATAAGGCCAGCATGATCCAGAAAGTGAATTTCAGGCTGAAATTTTCCCGGATCAAGTCGGCCAGGCCTTTACGGGTAATGCAGCCCATCCGGGTATTCATTTCTTGCACCACTGCCTGGAGCAGAGCGGCCAGCAGCAGCACCCAGAGCAGCTTGTAGCCGAAGTGCGACCCGGCGATCGAATAGGTGGCGATGCCGTTGGCGTCGTTGTCCACGTTGGCGGTGATCAGCCCGGGGCCCATGACCAGCAGGAAAAATATGAGTTTCTTCCACATTTGAGCTTGTTTTCTGGATGGGGGCAAGATTCTCCTCCCCCCCGGCAGTTAACAAGTTGTTAACAAAAATTTAACAATTGAGCCGGTTTAACCCCTTGTTTTATTTTGGTTTTGCGGTAAATTAAAAGTAAGGGCGATAATAATATTTTTGGAGGAAACTAAGTGGAGCAATTCGATGGAGCGGCAAGCAGGATGAGCGGACTAGGCGAAATCACCGCCGGGTTCTCTCCCTTCGCCGATCATCAAGCCGCGGGAGTTTACGGGCAGGCTTTCCCCAGCCGGGAAGCGGGCTTTTATCATAACGCTCCGGGCGGCTGGAGCTTCTCTTCTCCTTACGAACTGTTCTCCCGCAAAAATAAAAGCGTCAAACCGGAAGAACTCAGCGAAACCGCCCTGGAACGGGACGCTGAAGACCTGCATCATCGCTGGCAGGGGCAGATCGCCGGGCTGGAAAAGCTGGTCAAGGACAGCTGCTCCAGAGGTGAACAGGGGCTGGCTCTGGAATATGTCGAACAAATCGACCTGGTAATGAAGAAAGTCATCGCTCTCAATACCGCAGGCTCCCTGGCCGGAATCGTTTCGGTGGGCAGGAGACGCCTTAAACCACGGGGAATTAACCTGATATCCGACGACTGGGCGCAGATCAACTGGGAAAGCCAACGCCGGGTCGCGGAGAATATATAGGAGGGTTTGCCGAATGGGTATCTTAGAAGGAATCACCGCAATCGGACAAAAAGTAGCAGACGCAGTAACCCCTAAACCGGCGGCCGCAGCTCCGGCGGCTCAGCCCGCCAAGCCCGCTCAACAGGCCCAGCAAGCCCAGGCGGCCAAGCCTTCCAACCCGATTCAACAGATCGGGCAAACCATTACCAAGACCGCGGGAGCCGTTACCGGTGCGGTCACCAGCGCCGTTGGAGGAGCTTCTTCAATCGTCAATAACGCTTTAAAACCCAACGACGGCGACAATAAGGCCAGTAACCCCCTGCGGGTGATGAGCTTCAATGTGGATAAAATGGAAAAAACCAATCCGGATCAGCTTTCTCAAATTATCAAGGACAAGAAGGCCGATGTGGTCTGCCTGCAGGAATTGAACCAGCAGCAAGCCAAGGATCTGGCCGCCAAGACCGGGATGTACATGAGCTTTCAGGGCGACCCCACCATGAACGGCAAGGCGATTTTAAGCAAGTATCCCATCAAGCAGGAAGAAAAACGGGGATACGGGGCTAGCGCTATAACGAATATCGGGGAGAAGGTCGCCAATATTTTCGGCACCGGCGGTTCGTCCATGGAAAACCGAGGAGTTCAGAAGGCCACTATCGATGTGGGGGGAAAAGACGTCAGCATCTTCAACACCCACCTCAGTAATTCCAATACCAATGAAAGACAAACTCAGATGGCCGAACTTTCGGCCATCATGGCCCAGACCAAGGGGCCCAAGATTTGCAGCGGAGATTTCAACGAAGCTGTGGGAGATAACCAGACCAGCCTCTTGAATACCATACGCGGCAACTACCAGGATTCTCTGCAACTGGCCGGTCAGGCCAAGCCTACTTGCGGAGACAAGAGAATAGATTATCTCTTCGCTTCTCCCAGCGTCAAGGTAATGGGCGGGGAAACTGCAACCGGCACGGCCGGCAAATCGGATCATTTTCCGATAATTGCGGACTTTCTGGTCTAAAAACCCTTAAAAACGCTTAAGCCGGTTTTTCGACCAGCTCGATGTATTTTTTTACCGCGTCGACCAAGGGCTTGTAAGTAATCTTGTCGGGATTGAAGACGATATTGTAGCAGAACTCCATCCTCCGGTCCATCTTCCCTCCCTGGGCCTCGTAGGCCTGATCGATCTGCTCCTGGCTTTCCTTCAGGAAATCAAGCTCTTCGGCCGGGAGCTTGCGGATGGCGTCGCCCACCTGGTCGATAATTTCTCTTAATTTTTCTTCATCTGGCATGTTGTGTTATTCTCCGCATCCCTTGCAGTTCCTCTGAGGGGGGATCAGTTTGAGGGAAGAAGCCGGAAACTCGGTTCGGGAGCGGTCTTCCAGCTCTACCACCGCCGACTCCTTGGGCACGTTGATCTCGATAATCCGCCCGGATTTCTTTTCCGGGGTTTCCACGATATCGCCCACCTGGGGCATGGTTTTCATCACTTCCTGGTAGGTTTCGTGCTCGTACCCCAGGCAGCAGATCAATCTTCCGCAGCTGCCCGAAGTCTTGGTGGGGTTGAGGGTGAGATTCTGGCTCTTGACCATTTTGATCGAAACCGGGGCGAACTCCCGCAGAAAGCGGCAGCAGCAGATTTCCAGGCCGCAGGGGCCCAGGCCTCCCACCCGCTTGGCTTCGTCCCGCACCCCGATCTGGAAAAGCTCGATGCGGCGGCGGAAATTCTTGGCCAGATCCTTGACCAGCTCGCGAAAATCCACCCGCCCCTCGGAAGTGAAGTAAAAGACGATCTTGCTGCCGTCAATGGTGTAAGCCACTTCCACCAGCTTCATGGGCAGGTTGTGCTCGCGGATCTTCTCCTGGGCCAGTTTGAAAGCCTTTTGGGCCTTTAAGCGGTTTTCGTAGGAATTTTTTAAGTCCTCGGGGGTGGCCTGGCGGATTACCGGCTTCACCTCGGCCAGGACTTTGGGATCTTTGATCAGCAGGCCGGTCAGCACTACCGTGCCCAGCTCGACTCCGCGGGGGTTTTCCGCCACCACCCGGTCGCCGATGGCCAGCTGCAGCTCTCCGGGTTCAAAAAAATAAGTTTTCCCGCAGGAACGAAATTCAACTTCTATCATTTATCATACCTCTTTAGATATCTCTTTGATTCTGATCAGGGTCCGGTGCATTATCAGCTTGGGGTTGACATACAAGGGCAGGGCTTTTTTTCCTTCGTTGAGAGTTTCCAGGATATTATTCACCTGCCAGTTGGATAAATCCCCCTTGAGCTGCCTTAAACGCTCCAGCTGGTCGGGGTTAAAAAGCTGTGAAGAGGGCAGTTCTTCCTTTACCAGCAGCAAATCCCGGTAAAATTTCAGCATGAAATCCAGGGCGTTTTCCGCGTCCTTCTCGGCGATTTCCGAAAAATCCAGGATTTCCACCGGTTTGGCGCTCATCAAACGGGGCAGGTACTGGTAAATCAAGCTGCGAAATTCCAGCAGCCCGGGGTTCTCGTGAAATTTGCGGGCTTTTCCGGGTGAACCCTGGCAGATCTGGGCGTAAAGTTCCAGCTCTTCGCCTTCCAGGTTAAGCTGCTGGGGCAAATATTCCCGGATTTCTGCGGGGCTCAAAAAACCGAAGCGGAACTTCGACACCCGGGAAAGGATGGTGGGGATAATCCCCCCGGTGTTGGCGGCGGACAAGATCAGGATGGTTTTTTGGGGCGGCTCCTCCAGGATTTTCAATAAAGCGTTGGCGGCCTGGGAAGTCATGAATTCGGCCTTTTTCAGCAGGTACACCTTGTAATTGCCTTCCAGGGGGGCGAGCTGCGCGTCCTGGGAAAGCTCCCGGATCTGCTCAATCTTGATCACCTGGTTGGGGGGCTCGAAAATCTTAAATCCCGAATAATTGTGCGATTCGATTCTCCGGCAGCTGGAGCAAACCCCGCAGGGGGCGGTTTCTCCCTCGGCTTTTTGTTCCAGGGGGCGCTCGCAGTTCAGCAATTGGGCGAACCAGACCGCGCAGGCGGTCTTGCCCACTCCCGAATTGCCGTAAAACAGCAGGGAATGGGGCACCCGGTTGCGTCCCGGGAAGCCGCCCAGTTGGCGGAGAATATCCTGGTGGCCGTAAATCTTCATTACAGGGAAAGGTTGCGGGGCGGCCCGTAAGAGGCCAGGCAGTCCCTGACCAGGTCTTGCACTCTCAATTGGATGGATTTTTCCGGCTCGTCGGGTTTTACATCCATTACTTTGAACCGTTCCGGTTCATTTCGGGCGATTTCCAAGTAGCCTTCCCGGACCTGGCGGAAGAAATCTTCCTGTTCGATTTCAAAGCGGTCCATCAGGGCCGGGTCGCTGATCATGCGCAATTGGGCCCGTTTCAGGCTTTCCCGGACTTCCAGATCCAGCATAATGGTGAGGTCGGGCTTCACCCCCCAGGTGGTGAGTTCGTTGATTTGCCGGATGATATCCAGGGGGATCTTGCGCCCGTAGCCCTGGTAGGCGAAAGTGGCATCGGAAAACCGGTCGGTAACCACGATCATCCCTTCGGAGAGGTTGGGCATGATCATCTGCTGGATGTGCTGGTAGCGGGCCGCGGAGAACAGCAGGGCCTCGGTTAAAGGCTGCATGTCGCTGATGGCGGGGTCTTTCAGCAGTTTGCGCAGCTTTTCCCCGATGGGCGTGCCTCCCGGTTCCCGGGTGAAAACTACCGGGTACCCCAGCTCTTTCAGATGTTTGGTCAGCAAATTCGCTTGCGTGGTTTTTCCGCAGCCTTCAACGCCTTCGAAGGTCAAAAACAGCCCGGTTAGTTTTTTGTCCATTTGGTTCTTCTCCTTTTTGGTTTTTGGCTTCTTCCTGGTGGAAGAACCCCGAGAGAAAACTTTCAATTTGTTTATTGGTATTGCTCTTAATCATCGCCACCTGTTTATGGGTTCGGGCGAACTCTTCCATTTGGGCGGTAATCCGTCTGCCCTGGACTTTCAAAACCAGCAGCAGGTCGGCTTCTTCCACCTTGCGCACGATGGCGGCGTTTACCCCCAGCGCGTCGATAGCGGCCTGCAGCCGGTTACGGCTTACCCCGTAAGGGAAGATTCGCAGCCGCTTGTAAAACGGGAAGGGCGGCTCCCGGCGAATTAAACTCTTTTTCTCCAGGGAGTCCTTAACTTCCTCCAGGTTGGAGGGCTGGATAATTTCGGCTTCTCCCCGGGCGTTTCTGGTGCGGATTTCAGGCGCGGGCGCACTGCCCCGCAGCATCAGGTCGATGGTCTGGGCCACGTCGGCGTGGATATGCAGGGTTTCGCGGTCTTTGATCTCTACTAAAATATCGAAAGTCGGGGGGGCTTTTCTTTCCAGCACGGTTTTCTGGGTGCCCCGGTTTCTGGCTTCCTCGTCGCTCAGGGTTACCGCCTGCACCCCGCCCACCAGATCGGAGAGGGTAGGATTCTTGATTAAATTGTCCAGGGTGTTGCCGTGGGCCGTAGCTACCAGCTGCACTCCCCGTTCGGCAATGGTGCGCGAAGCGTAGGCGTCGTCCAGCGTGCCGATTTCGTCCACCACGATGACCTCGGGCATGTGGTTCTCCACCGCTTCGATCATTACCGCGTGCTGGAATTCGGGCGAGGTTACCTGCATCCGGCGGGCCTTGCCGATGCCCGGATGAGGAATGTCCCCGTCCCCGGCGATTTCGTTGGAAGTGTCCACGATGATGACCCGTTTTTCGAATTCATCGGCCAGCACCCGGGCTACCTCCCGCAGCATGGTGGTTTTGCCCACCCCGGGCTTGCCTAAAAAGAGAATGGATTTGCCGCTGTCCACTAAATCGCGGATGATTTTTATGGTTCCATACACCGCCCGTCCGGCCCGGCAGGTCAGCCCCACCACCTTGCCCGCCCGGTTGCGCAGGGCCGAAATCCGGTGCAGGGTTCGCTCGATGCCCGAACGGTTGTCTTTGCCGAAACTACTGATCCGCTTCACCACGTATTCCAGGTCATCCCGGCTGACGAATTCCTCGCCCAGGTTGACAAAACCTTTAGCGAAGCGGGCTTCGGGGATTCTCCCCAAGTCCATCACTACTTCCAGCAAGTCCGGCAGCTCGGGATTGTTTTCCAGCCGGGACTTCAAGGCCGGGGGCAGGATGTCGGTGAGTTGCAGCAGATCGTCGGTGATTTGGGTTTCATATTTGTTCATGATAAATTCTACGCCACCACTCTGATGGTATTCAAAGTCGGGTCGGCGGGCCCCTGGATTCTTACCCCGGCTTTCAAGTCCAGGGTCAGGTAGTCCAGGATGTCCTGGGTGATTTCTTCTCCCGGGCAGAGGATGGGGATGCCCGGTGGGTATGGGGTAACCACTTCCACGCAGATTTCCCCGGCCGATTCCTCCAGCGGCACCACTTTGAACTGGCCGAAGAAGGCTCGCCGGGGGGTAAGGTGCTGGGGCGCCCAGTCGGGGAGCTCCAGGGGTTTGCGGGAGTCGCGGTTTTTCATCAGGTTTTCGAAGTCGCCCTTGCCGTGGTAACGCTTGGTCATTTCTTCCAGGGCGATGGCCAGCTGCTCCAGGTCGGCCCGCTGGTGGGCGATGGTATTGATGACCACGATGTTGAACATGTCGGACATTTCCACCTGGATGCCGTAGTCGTAACGCAGCAGTTTCTCCATCTGGTAGCCGGTGAATCCGGCGGGCCTGCCGGTGATGACCAGGCGGGTCAAGTCCAGGTTGTGCACTCCGGGCCTGCCGATGATTTCCTTGCCGTAAGCTCTCAAACCCGGGATTTGATTGATTCTCTCCCTGGCCCACTCGGCGTTTTTGAGGGTGCGGTCCAGCAGTTCCAGCCCCTGGGTGGCCATCTGCATCCGAGCCACGTCCAGAGAGGCCATGATGGGGCAGAAGGGGCTGGTGGAAAGGTAAATTCTCAATAAGGCCGCCAGCCTGCCGGGATCCACCCGGTTGCCCTTGATGTGGATCATCGAGCCCTGGCTCAAACCGGATAATATTTTATGGGTGCTGTTGACGCAGATGTCGGCCCCGGCTTCCACGGCTGAAACGGGCAGCTCGGGGTGGAAATGGTGATGCGGGCCCCAGGCTTCGTCTACCAGGGCGATCTTGCCCGCCTGGTGCACCAGGTCGATGATGGTTTTCAAATCCGCCGCAGCTCCGTAATAGGTGGGGCTGAGGATAAACACCGCCTTGGCGTCGGGGTGCTCTTTCAGGGCCCTGGCCACGTTTTCGGGGGTGACGGTGTGATCCACCTGCATTTCCCCGTCGAACTCGGGCTGGATGTAAACCGGCATCACCCCGCTCATGATCAAGCCCCCGGTTGCGCTTTTGTGGGCGTTGCGGGGGAGGATGAGTTTTTCTCCCGGGTTGCAGGCGGTTAAAATCATGATGTGGTTGCCCGAGGAGGAACCGTTGATCAGGAAATAAGAGCGGTCGGCTCCGTAGGCTTCAGCCGCCAGAGCCTGGGCTTCTTTCAACGAGCCGGTGGGCTGGTGGATGTCATCCATCCCCAGGATTTGGGCCGAGTCGGCCCTGAGAGCCTGCGCGCCCATCAGGGCGACCAGCTTGGGGTCGGCTCCCCGGCCTCGCTGGTGGCCGGGACAGGTAAAGGTCAGCACTTCGCTCTTGGCGTAATCGTTGAGGGTGTCAAAATAGGGGGTGAGTTTTTGGTTTTCGTTCATGGTTTCAACTCCCTTGATTATTTTCTTGGCGGACCGGGGCCAGGTAAGACGCCCATTCCGGGGGGAAATTTTCCAGACAGGCCCGGAAAAGCGGGCTGTAAACCGGCTGTCCGGGGTTTTTCAGCAGCTTCATGCGGCGGTCTTGAGGCCGTAGATCGCCTTTTTTTTCGTTGCAGCTTTTACAGGCGCATACTACGTTATCCCAGGCGGTTTTTCCTCCCAGGGAACGGGGAATTATGTGGTCGATGGTCATTCCGGTCAGGGATCGCTTGCCGCAATACTGGCAGGTGAAGTTGTCGCGGAACATCACATTGCGGCGGTTGAGGGGCAAAGGGTGGTAGGGGATGCTGACGAAATAGCGGAGCTTCAGGATCGAGGGGGCGGGAAAACTGGTTTGCCCCCCGTGCACCAGGACGCCGTCGGCTTTCACCACCTCGGCCTTGCCGGAAAGCAGCAATTTGAGGCCGCGCTTAAGGTTGGTGACATTAAGCACCTCGTAGGAGGAATTTAAAATTAATACCGGACGCTGGAGCATAATTCTTTTTATTATATCATAGAATATAGCCGAAATTAAGAGGCGGAAAAGGGGTTTTTTAAGGGATTTTTCTCCGGCTTCCTCCGGTTTGCTCCGCCGGAACTCCGCAACTCCTCCGCTTTTCTCCGGTTTAACTCTTAACCAGAACCACAATCTCCCCGTTTCGGAGTTTTTTTTAACTGTCTATCAAGCAATTGCCAGCGTAAATATACCGGGATTCCCGGTTACTTGACAATTTACCGGGAATCCTGGTAAAATTCAACTATGAAAATCCATTTGCCCAATAGTGCTTTTCTTGGGAATATTGATTCATTTTTTCATAGTTACGATGTCGCTAAACCGGAGAATCTTGAAATTTCCGCCAATAATAAATGGATCTGGGTGCATCCTGTCGTTTTGTCGATGGTGGCGGCTCTGGCTTTAACCATAAAACAACAAAATATAAAGTGCCAGGAAATTGAAGCAAAATCGAAGCCTTATTTTGTTCGTATGGGGTTATTTAAGTTTTTAGGCGTTGAGCCGGACATCAACATAATAGAACATGAATCTGCCGGCAGATTTATTCCCCTCACGCAAATAAAGACATCTGATGAACTAACCAGGTTTATTACGGAGATGATTCCGCTCTTACATCTGGAAGCCGAACAAGCCAAAACCATCGGATACATTGTCAGCGAATTAGTGAGGAATGTGATTGAACACGCACGAACTGAGAATGGCGCGATTATCTGCGCTCAATATTATAAAAAAAGCAATTCTATTCGTATCGGGATTGCGGATACCGGGGTCGGCATAAAATATACCATTAATCAATCGCATCCGGCTTCATCAGATATAGATGCGATTCAACTGGCATTGCGTCCGGGTATTACCGGCACCACCAAAAGAGAAGGCGGTACGGAACAAAATGCCGGAGCAGGGCTGTTTTTTATTAAATCCATTGCGAGCGTTAATCGAGATTTTTTCGTGGTTTATAGCGGGAAAGGGTTTTATAAACTATTAAAAAAAACCGCGACCAAAAAGCTGATATTAAACTCCGACCCTTTTCAAGATAGACACTCCAAACTTGACGATCTGCCTTTTTGGAACGGGACAATCGTTGGAGTGGACATTACGCTTGACCAGACCAAAGAATTTTCCATCTTGTTGAAAGCGATTAGAGAAACCTATAGCAACGCTATTAGAGAGCGAAAAAAAGAAAGGTATAAAAACCCCCAATTCATATGAGTCAAATAGAAATTCTGATTTTTGAGAGAACCGGAGATTTCGCTGAAAATAAGGATGTTGCAAGAGACATTCGGATCAAAGAAATTATCCCTGCTTTAAATAAAAAAGAAAAAGTAATTCTTAATTTTGAAAAGGTTGGGGCTGCTACTCAATCATTTATCCATGCCTTAATCAGCGATTTGTTTCGGAAATATGGGAATGATATCTTGGATCGGGTTATTTTTAAATCTTGCAATGAAACGATCACGGAGATTATTTACATTGTTGCGGACTATATGCAGGAGGGGTTGGGGGATTAAATCATTCCCGCCGCGGTAAAGTCGCATTTGGGGATTTCTTCTAGTTATCCTTTATCGGCCCGCCGATCCAGGTATAAGGGCAGTTGTCGGCCAGACCGGCATGGCAGCCGGCGGAGTCATAGCAATAGATCCGCACCGCGCCCGCCGGAATCGCCCGCCAGGACGGCGAAGGCGCGCTAATGGCGTAACGGTGTCCGGTTACGCACCTGGGGGTGGCCTTTAAATAATTGGGAATCAGGTAATTGCAGTCCACATAAGTAACTTCGGTGCTTCCGGTATTGGGGGTGAAAAAGGTGTATTCAGTATTATACAGCGACATGGCCACGGCGATGTGCCTGAGGTTGGCCTTGCAGGCGTTCAGCTTGGCGCTGTTCCTGGCCCCGGACATTTTGGGCATGATGATGGAGGCCAGAACGGCGATGATCGCCACTACGATCATCAGTTCCACCATAGTAAAGCCGGTTTGCTTTTTCATCTTTCCCTCCCGAAATCCGCTAACGGAAAAATTTTAGTTTTTCGCTCCGGCCCTCCCCAAGACTCAGGTGAGCCCTCTTTGCTTATTTTATCATAATTCAACCGAAGCGGGAATATTCGCTTAGCTCTCGGCTTCCAGTTTCACCACTACCCGGGTTTTTTTGCCCGCTCCCAGCAGTTGGGCTGCGTTGCCCCGGTTCACCGCGATTTCCAGGCGGGAGAATCCGTCCCACACGGCCAGCAGTTCGCCTGCGGGTTTTTCGGCGTAATGGGTGCAAAGTTCCCGGATTACCCGGTCTTTAATTTCAATTTCCTTGATTTGGCGGTTTTGCACTGCCCCGGCCTCCAGATTGGTGATCAGGTTGCCGAAACGGTCCACCTGCACCACTTCGCACCGGATAAAATCTCCCTCCGGTTTGGCTTGGGGGAGTTCCAGCCTGACGATTTCCTTTACCGGGCCGCCCAGCTCCGAGGGAGGAACCCCCAGGCTGAGGTGGGCCGCCGCAGGGGCGAAGAGATCCCGCCCGTGAAAGGTGGAACTGATTTTCTTCAGGTGATATTGCGGCGAATCGAGTTTGTAGGCTTTGAATGCACCAGGAGCCAGCGCCGGGTAAAACAAGCCGTTGTCCGGGCCGATGAAGTATTTGCCCCCGGATTCGATCAGCAGCGGGTTTCTGGCGGAACCCACTCCCGGATCCACCACCGCCAGGAAAATCGTGCCGGGCGGGAAAAAGGGGAGGCTGTGTTTTAAGATAAAGGCCGCGCCCTCGATGTCGCCGGCTTCGATCTGGTGGGTCAAATCCACCAGCCGCACCGCGGGGTTGATCCCCAGGATCACCCCTTTCATCATCCCGACGAAAGGGTCCGGGTAGCCAAAATCGGTGAGTAAAGCTATAATATTAGCGGGCATGACTTTTTTTTCGGGGAACGGAACGATTTTACCTTTAGGGGGCAGCCGCAAAATGCCGGAAAACGACCATCGCGCAGGACACCGCCAAAGACTGCGGGAAAAATTCTTGACCTCGGGTCTCACGGGTTTCCACGATTACGAAATCGTGGAACTCCTGCTCACCCTGGGCACCCCGCGCCGGGACTGTAAGATCGCTGCCAAGGCCGCCCTGGAGAAATTCGGGAGCTTGCGGGGGGCGCTGGAGGCAGCCCCGGAAGATTTGCAGGAAATTCCCGGGCTCGGCCCCCACAATATTTTCGGCTTGAAGCTGGTGCAGGAAGTGGCCCGCAAATTCTTAGCCGAAAAACTGCCCGGCAAACCCTTCTGCCGCAATTCCCAGGAGGTTTTCGACTACCTTTACCACTCCATGCGCGACTTAAAGACCGAGATTTTCAAGGTGATTTACCTGGACAGCGCAAGCCGGATCCTGGAACTGGAGGATTTATTCGCCGGGAGCCTGACTTCCAGCGCGGTTTACCCCCGCAAGATCATCGAACGGGCTATCAAGAAGAACGCCGCCGCCTTGATTTTCGTCCACAACCACCCCTCGGGCAGCTGCAAACCAAGCGGCCCCGATCTCTCCGTCACCCGCGAGCTGGTTTTCGCCTCGCGCCTGGTGGAACTGAAAGTGCTGGATCACATGATCATCGGGGATGGCGATTTCTTCAGCTTCGCCGACCGGGGTTTGCTGGAAAAAATGGAGACCGAGTTCAAGCAAATCCGCCAAACTCCGGGTTTTTACCGCTCCGGGAGCGAAAAATAAAGCCCCCCCTTTCCCTTATCGGCGGGTTAGGTTATAATACTAGCAAGATTTTTCCACCGAAAGGAATTTACCGGATGACTTGTTATTTTTGCGGGGAGGACAACCCCGAACTCTCCTTGTTCTGCCGCCGGTGCCTGGCGCTGCTGGATCCCTTCGCCGCAACTCCCGAATACGTAAACGAAAATTTCGATAAAATCCGCAATTCTGCGGTGCAGGTTTATGAGCAAACTATTGCTGTCCCGGAATACCGGGAATTCCTGGAAAATTTTTACCTGCTGGTGCAGCGCTCTCTCTCCGAACTGGAACGGGGAGTGTCCCTGGCCGAAGAGGAAATGGGAGAGGAAAAAGAACTCTTGGATGAGCAGGTGGGCGAACAGGTGGGGATGACCCGCGTGGGCCTGCAGCTTTACCTGGAGGGGCTGGAAATTCTGGCGGCCTACCGGGGCGGGGAAGATAAAACCCCGATCCTTTCCGGGCTGGAAAAGCTGGAAGAGGGCAACCACCTGTTGAACCGTGCGGTGATGATGATCGAGGAAGAGGGCGACAGCTCGGTTTTCCTGGATCAGCTTACCTGAGAAGCCCGAAAACCTGATTACCAATCTGCCGAAAAATCTGCTATAATATAATACCTTATAAAAATAAGCCGTTTCTTTATTAATGCAGCAATGAAAAAACCCATAAAAATAGTTATTGTCGACGACCATCAACTCGTTCGCTTCACCTTGAAATGGAAGCTGGAGGAGGAGTCGGAACTCAGCGTGGTGGGAGAAGCCGAGGACGGGATTATGGCGATGGAACAAGTCGCCGAATTGAAGCCCGACCTGGTGATCATGGACATCACCATGCCCAACTTGAACGGCATTGAAGCCACCCGCCGGATCAAGGAAAACTTGCCCGAGATCAAGGTGGTGGCTTTTTCCATGCACGCCGACCAGAATCACGTGGTGGAAATGCTGAAAGCCGGGGCCGACGGCTACCTGCACAAGGACAGCGCCTTCGAGGAATTAATGCCCTGCGTGAAGTCGGTGATGAAAGGACAGGTTTATTTGAGCCCGCGGATCACCGGCACCATCATCCAGGATTACCTGGCCAATAAGGTCAAAGGGGTTACGGTTTATACCCTGCTTACCAGCCGGGAGCGGGAAGTCCTGCAGTTGCTGGCCGAAGGCCGGAGCACCAAGGAAACCGCCGCCCTGCTTTTCTTGAGCGCCAAGACCGTGGAAACCCACCGCAAGCACATCATGGAAAAGCTGGATATCGACAACCTGGCCGAATTGGTCAAGTACGCCATTCGCGAAGGGCTTACCAGCCCGGAAATTTAGGTTCTTTGCTCAGGTTCGATTTAAAATCAGGAAATTCCTTATATCAAGTTTCCGGCCTTTTATGTTAATTTAGCATAAGAAAGAAATTAGGAGGCTAAGGAAAAGTGAAGAAATTTTTTGCCGTAACCTTGATTCTGGGACTGCTCTTATCGGCAAGCGCGTTGCTGGCCGGAAACAGCGCCTACCAGGACATACAATGGTTCAATGAAAACAGCGCTTCGATGGAATTAAGCAGCCCCAGCGTGGGACTGATTATCCGCGATGCGTTCCCCGGAGCCCAGCCGACCTCGGCTTACGACTCCTCGACCACCTTGTCGGCCATGACCACCGGAAGATGGGGAGTCTCGGCGGAAATCACCGACGGCGGCATGCCGGACAATACCGATTTAGCCTTGGTCATGGACTTCCAGGACTGGGGCGAACTGCCGGGCGGCGACTGGGGATACACCGGCTGGGGCGAGATAACGGAAGAAGTTTATAATGACCATATTTTCTCTCACGAATGGCCCGGTCACAGAGTCGGAATGCTCTACAACCGGATTTACGATAACGGAGGCACGGTTTATTATTCCGACGCCAACCGGCGGCTCTATTACCGCTTCTCCGCGACCGCCGCGGCTCCGGTGCAGAGTTTCTCCCGCACCATCGTATTCACCCTCGATCCTCTCCAGTGCTAATTTTCTAAGTTGAGGGGAATTACTAAGTCCTTAAAAAGAGCCGTTAACCCGGCTTTTTTATTATAGCGGTAGTCTTTTGGGCTAAAGGGGGATTGATTAATACCGTAAAAGTCTTATAATAAGAGGTATGAAGACATATTTCACCGTAATTCTGGCTCTGGTGGCCCTGTATCTGGGCTGGGCGATGGCGGGCAACAGCGTTACTCAGACCTTGAATTTCCAGATCGGCTCGTTCAACGAAATCGCGGTGAGCGGCGACCCCGACCGCTTCGTGATCGACCGCCTGAATCCGGGCCCCTTTCGCACCGAAATCACCGACTCCAGCACCACTTATTCCATCACCACCAACGGAGAAAATCGTAAAATCACCATGCAGTTGGATCAAAATATGCCCCAGAATACCGATTTGAAAGTTACCCTCACTCCCCCTCCCGGTTGTCAGGGGAATTTGGAAGTACCTCTCTCGGCCAACGCCGTGGACGTTATCACCGGGATCAGCCACAAGGTGGCGGCCAATCTGGGGATTACCTACAAGTTCGGAGCCGACTCCAAAGCCGGAACCCTTGGCCCCACTACCCGGGTGGTGACTATTACAATTTGCAATGGGGAATGATAAATTGATAATGAAATTAAATTTTTGGGTATTTTTGGGTTTATTTTTTTTGCTCGGCCTCTTTCCGGCCCGGGCCGGGGACATCATGATCAACGGCGGCTGGCAAAAAGTCATCGGCAACGCCGATACCGCCGGAGCCGGGATGGATATCCCCTCCACTTATGTCAGTAATCCCGGAGCGGGCGTGCTTTCGATCAACAATGTGACCGGGAACTGGAGCATTTATGTCCGCCGGGTCGATTACAACTGGCCTTCCGGGGTCGGTCTGGCCTTGCGCCGCAACTCCAACGGCAACGGCGGGGGGCCTATCGTGGGCGGGGAAGGATATGTGGAAATCACCCCGGGCGACGGGCTGTTTTTTCAGGGCGCGGGCAATGTAACCGATATCAACCTGCAGTACCGGATCAGCGGGGTCTCCCGGCTGGTTCCTCCCGGCAGTTACGGCGCCGATATTATTTTTACCATCAATGAAAATTAGAGGGGTTAATTGAGATGAAGAAAGTTTTCCTGCTTTTTTGTTTAAGCTTGCTGCTGACCGGAACGGCTTTTTGCGCTCCCGACATCGCGGTTACCGGCCGGATGATCCGGATTGAAAATCTGGCGCCCGGAGCGGGCAAGAAAGATACCATCGTGATCAAGAACCGCAGCCAGGAACCGGCTGAGGTCAAAGTCTATCTCAAAGATTACCTGATGTACGCCGACGGACGTACGGCTTTTCACGAGCCGGGCACCGACAAGCGCTCCAACGCGGGCTGGATTACTCTGCCCTCCAACCGGATCACCATCCCCCCCAAGAGCAAGTATAACCTGGAATACACCATCCAGGCGCCCAAAGACGCCGATCTTACCGGGTCTTACTGGTCGATCCTGCTGTTGGAGCCGGTTTTGTCCAACAGCCCGGAAAAAGTCAAGCTGGAAAAGAACAAGATCAAGGCCGGCTTTACCACCCTCTACCGCTACGGGGTGAAACTGGTCAGCGACATCGGAGACACCGGCCTTCGCAAATTGAAGTTTGAAAAAGTCAAAATTCGCCGCTGGAAGACCGGACGCCAGGAATTGCTGATCGATCTGGCTAACTCCGGGGAGCGCCAGGTGCTGGTCAAGCTGAAAGTCGAGATGTACCGGGAGGGCAAATTGTTTAAAATGATGAGCGACCCGGGAATCCGGCTCTTTCCCGGCTGTTCGTGGCGTTACAGTTATCTGCTGAAGAAATTTCCCGCCGGAGCCTACCGGGTGATCGCGGTAGCCGACTGCGGGGACGACGGGGCTTTCGGAGCCCAGTATAAGCTAAATCTCCAGCCGGGTAAATGAAGAAGACCGGTTTATGGGGAGGAATTTTTATCCTCCTGCTGGGGGTCTTGCTCCAGGCCCAGGAACTCGACGTGGGCTTGCTTTCGCAACAAAATCAGGAAACCCTGCCGGGGAAAATCCTGTCTTATAGTTTTGAAGTGACCAACCCGGGCAAGAAACCTCTCAAAGTCCGGGAAAACATTAATTTTCCCGCCGACTGGCAAAGCCTGCAGACCGACAACTCCGACTTTATCTTGAAGCCGGGGGAAAAACAGTTTCGCATCAATGCTTTCATGATCCCCCCCAAGTGTCCGGCGGGCGACTATCCCCTGGTTTACCAGGTCGTTAACCAGGATAACGGCGAGGTTTTGGGGCAAACCGGGTTTTTCCTCAAAGTTTCCCGGGTGGTCAGGCTGGATATGGCCCTGACGGATAAACCCGAAATGGTGATCGCCGGGGAGAGTTTCAACTTTTCCTGCCGGCTGATCAACCAGGGAAACTCCCAGATCAATATCGCCCTGGTCACCGCCCTGGTTCCCGACAGCCCCATCGCTTACGAGCCTAAGGAGCTGATTTTGGAGGCGGGCAAATCCCAGGTGGTGGCGTTTATGGTAAAAACCGACTCCAAAGTTTACGTTAAATCCCTCCAGTCGATCCGGGTCAACGCCGAGGACCGGTCGACTCCGGTTCCCGGCAAAGAGGGTAAAGCCGGGGAAAAAGCCAAGCCCGCGCTGCTTGGCACCCAAAGCCTGGCGGTGGAAGTGATTCCCCGAGTGAGCGGGGCTTATAATCCCTATTTCACTTATAAGACCTCCCTTAGAGGGAGCTGGACCGATCAGACCAATAACTTTACCGACGGCGCCCAGTTTGAGTATTCCGGCCGGGGCTACATGGACGAGGCGTCCAAAAAATGGCTGGATTTCGCTTTCCGGGCTCCCGACCTGCAAAACATCAACCCTTTCGGCGAAAGAAAGGAATATCACATCAATTTCGCCCGGGAATATTATCAGGCCTATGTGGGCTATAATTCCTACGCCCTTTCTCCCATCACCCTGAATTTTTATTACGGGAGAGGCGCCAGGCTGATGACCAATTCCAAAAAAACCCTGATCAGCGCGCTTTCGGCTGTGGGCACCGACGGCTCGGTGTCCAGGGGGGGGTATTTCAAGTATTTGTTTGACGAGAATTTAAGCCTCAAGGGCAATGTCCTGAATCGCAACAACGGTAACGGCCTCAGCAATATCTTCAGCCTGGAGGCCCAGGTGAAGAGCTTTAAGGACCAGGACATCGTTCTGGAGTCGGCCCGCTCCACCAACCTGCAGAACGGCGTTTCCACCCCCGATCAGGCCTTTCATTTATCGGCCAGGGGTAAATTGTTCAATAAGCTGCCTTATTCTCTGGAAAAAATTTACGCCGGCCCCGATTATTTCGGTTATTACAATAACTTGAACAACTTTTGGGTCAACCTCTCCCTCCCGGTGGTAAAACGGCTCAAATGGGATTTGTCCTCCCGCAGCACCCTAAGCAATATTTCCTATGATCCCAATGTCAGCAACACCTCCACCCGAGAAAATTACTTCAGCAGCGCGATGAGTTACCAGCTTTTACAGCAGCTCAACCTGGGGCTGACTTATCTGATTCTCCGGCGAACCGACGTCCTGCCCCCGGCGGCCTATGACTATTGGGAAAACGACAGCCGCTTCAGTCTCAATTACCGCCTGGGCAAATTCAATTTCATGGGTTCGCTGGAAGGGGGAAAGATGCTGAATTACCTGACCGCCACCACTTCCAGCACCGGAAAGGTCAACGCCAACCTGGCTTATAATCCCAACTCCAACCAGAATTACACGGCTTTTTATTCCAACGGCAACAATTTTTACAGCGTGGACCTGCAACTGGTCAAAAATTACGGGATAAGCGCGGCTCTGAGCTTGCCCAAGAACTGGAAGTTCAGCCTGAGCGCCAACAAATCCCAGTACTCCGGAATGCTGGGCCAGAACAACCTCTCGGCTATCCTCAGCCGCAACATGGACGCCGACCGGAGCTACAGTCTGCGTTACAGTTGGTTCAATAACCTGGACAGCGGGATCCAGGATGATTCCTGGTATGTCAACTACACCGTGCCCATTCCCCTGCTTTTTAAGCGCCAGAGTCTGGGCCGCTTGAACGGCCGGGTTTATGACGCCGACTCCCCGGACCAAGCCCCCATCGCCAAGGTGATTTTCAAGATCGGCGACCTGATCGCGGTCAGCGACAATAAGGGGGAGTTCAGCTTTCCCTCCCTGCCGCCGGGGATGACGGATATTTGGCTGGATGTAAGCTCGATGAGTTATAGTCTGGTCAGCCTGGAAAAGCCGCCCTTCAAGGTGGAGATCAAGGGGGGAGGAACCAGCCGGGTGGAAATCGGGGTGGTCAAGGCGAATAGAATCACCGGCCGCTTGCTGGTTTATGATTTCCAGGGCAAAACCACCCTCAACGAGGAAATTTCCGGGCAGGCCCAAAGGCCCCTGGAAGTCAGTAATTTCCTGTCCAATACCCTGGTGGAACTCTCAGGGGAAAAGGAAACCATCATGCAGGTAACCGATTCCGAGGGTAAGTTTACCTTCGACGGGGTGCGCCCGGGCAAATGGACGCTGACTCCCTACCCCGCGGATCTGCCGGCTTTCCATTATATGGATCCTCCCGACTTTAAATTGGAACTTAAAACCGGGGAAAACCGGGAACTGGAATTCAAAGTGCTGCCCAAGAAGAGAACCATTCAGATCATTGACAACGGCGACATCAAGATCGACCCGGGGGGAAAGAAACCCGGAAAGCCGCCCGTAAAGAAAAAATAGAAATCAGGGTTTTCCCGATTTGCCGCTTTGGGCATTCGTGGTAATCTTACGGCATAAATTAAATCATCTTTCGAAAGGGGAAACACAAATGAAAAAGGTACTTTTTGGACTTTTGTTACTGGGAATGGTCGTGTTGACCCTGGGTGCCGCTAGCGCTGATGTTACCGCCACTCAGACCGTCAATATGGAAATCCAGGCCATCAACCTGTTGACCGTCAGCGGCAATCCGGGAACTTTGACCCTGGCCGCCCCGACCGCCGGCAACCAGCCCGCCCCGGTAACCGACGCTACCACCACCTACAATGTAACCACCAACGAAGCCAACAAGAAAATCACTGCCGCCATCGATAGCGCTATGCCCAGCGGAACCACTCTTTCCGTAGCCTTGGCCGCCACCACCGGCGGAACCGCTGCAGGAACCACGGTTCTGACCGCTGATCCCAGCGATCTCGTGACCGGAATCAGCAATATCGCCGAATCCGGCAAAGCCATCACCTACACCTTCGGAGCCGACGTAACCGCCGGTGCCCAGCAGATTCAGAAAACCGTAACCTTCACTCTGACCAACGGCAACTAATTAACTTAACGGTCAACCAAACGGGGTGATTTTTCACCCCGTTTTTATTTTTCCTGAAAGCTCGGGTTTTTCGCTTTTCATCCCGCAAAGTTATTCCAGGCCGGATGCATCGAGGCTTAAGGGGTTTGGGTTGAGGAAAAAGCAAAACCAGGAATTTCCTGATAGAAAAATCCTTGACCGGCTAGTAGAATAGGGGAAACTAAAAGAAAAAAAAGGCAGGTAAGCAAAAATGAGAAAATTGACCTTGTTGTTAGTAGTAGGACTTATGCTGGCGGCCTCTATGAGCGCCTGGGCCGATGTCAACGCGCAGCAGAACGTGGATATGGAAATTCCCGGCATCTGCGAGTTCGCCATCAATACTCCCGGCATCGTGGTGCTGGATGTGGATAACCCCGGCTTCGGGCAGCAGCCCCAGGCCGATGTGGACTCCACCACCAAATATTCGATGACCACCAACCTTTCCGGCACCAAGCTTACCATGTATATGGATATGAATAATACCGGCACCCTGGATGTGATTCCCGACGGACACCTGACCGTTTCCTTCGCCGACCCCAAGGACGGAGTCACCAATTACAGCCCGGTAAACGTGATCACTCCCAACCCGATATGGGAACCGGCATACAACGGCGAGGGCGAATATATCGGAGACAATTTCCTCGGCTGGGACAACACTTCTCACACCACCGTGATAGAAAGTATTTCCCCGGTGGCGGTGTCCAATAAAACCGTCACTTACACCCTTTATCCCTGGGTGGCCGACGGAATGCAGTTCAACGAATCCACCGTGCGCTTGGTTTACACCCTGGAACAGCAATAACTGCCTTTGAACCGATAAACCAAAGACGGTTGAGTTTTCAGCCGTCTTTTTATTTCCCGGTAACTTGAGAAAAAATTCATCCCAAGGTATAATAGGGAAAATCTTTAAAGGAGCATGGAAATGAGAAAAATATCAGTAATCCTAAGCCTGGCTCTCTTGCTACTGGCTTTTTTCAGTCTGGGCCGGCCGGCCTCGGCCGCCGATGTGGTAGTACTCAACGGTTTGAGCCACCAGAAAAACGCCCAGCCCGGCGAATCCTACCAGGGAGTGATCCAGTTCCTCAACAAGAGCGATAAGCCCTCGCAGGTGAAAATTTACCAGACCGATTACCTGTTTTATTCCGACGGGCGCAACCTTTACGGGACTCCCGGCAAAGACCCCCGCTCCAACGCGAACTGGTTCAAGGTGGAGCCCAATTTGATCACCGTTCCTCCGGGAAGCACCACCAACTTGAATTACACGGTTACCGTGCCCAACGATCCCAAGCTCAAAGGCACCTACTGGAGCATGGTGATGGTGGAGCCGCTGGCCGAATCCGCCGAAGCCATGAAGCCGGAAAAAGGCAAGGTCAAGGTGGGCATCACCACGGTGATTCGCTACGGGGTGCAAATCGCCACCAATATCGGGGAAACCGGCGACCGCCAGATCAAGTTCACCTCGGTGAAGCTGGTCAAGGATCAGGGCAAGAATGTCCTGATGGTGGAAGCTATCAATAACGGCGAGCGGCTGCTCAGACTGAAATTCAATACCGAGCTTTACGACCAGACCGGGCAATTGCAGGGCCGCTACGAGGGAAACCAGCTGCTGGTTTATCCCACCTGTTCGGTGCGGGGGCAGATTCTGCTTCCCGATTTGAAGCCGGGAACCTACCGGGCCTTGGTGCTGGCCGACAACGGGGACGATTTCGTCTTCGGCGCCCAGTATAACCTGAAACTCGGCGAGCAGCCCGATAGCAAGGCTCCGGAAAAGCCGGTAAAAAAACCCGCCGTGAAATAAGTTTTTTTAAAACCTCGAGAACCACCGCCGAGAGATGGATTTTTTTCTGTCGCTCGGCGTTGTTATTCAGGAAAACCCTTACCCGGGGATTGCTTTCCGCCCCCTTTCACCCTTTACAACGCCGGGTGGTTTTTGCTAAGATTACGCTGATGAATACTGAAACAAAAACCAACAACAAAATGGATCTGATCACTTCCCTCTGTCGCAGAAGGGGGATCATATTCCCCTCTTCGGACATCTACGGAGGACTGGGTTCCTGCTGGGATTACGGGCCCGTGGGAGTCCTGCTCAAGAACAACGTCAAGGCCGCCTGGTGGAGAGCGGTAGTCCAGCTGAGAAACGACATCGTGGGGCTGGACGCCAGCATCATCATGCATCCCCAGGTTTGGGAGGCCTCCGGGCACATCTCTAATTTTTCCGACCCCTTGGTGGACTGCAAGACCTGCAAATTAAGATTCCGGGCCGACGAAATCAACAACGCCGAGAAATGCCCGGCCTGCGGCGGGGAGCTTACCAGCCCCCGGCAGTTCAACCTGATGTTCAAAACTCATCTGGGGCCGGTGGAAGAAGCCGCCGGGGTGGTTTACTTAAGACCGGAAACCGCCCAGGGGATTTTCGTCAATTTCAAGAATGTGCTCAACGTTTCCCGCAAGAAACCCCCCTTCGGCATCGCCCAGATCGGGAAATCCTTCCGCAACGAAATCACTCCGGGCAAATTTATTTTCCGCACCCGGGAGTTCGAGCAGATGGAAATCGAGTTTTTCGTGCCCCCGATCGAAGCCGACCAGTGGCTGGAAAAATGGCAGCAGGAGCGTTTCAACTGGTACCTCAAGCTGGGCTTGAAACCGGAAAACCTGCGGCTAAGAAAGCACGAAGCCGACGAATTAGCCCATTACGCCAAAGGCTGCTATGATGTGGAATACAACTTCCCCTGGGGTTTTGCCGAACTGGAAGGGATCGCCAACCGGGGCGACTACGACCTGCGCCAGCACCAGGTGCATTCGGGCAAGGACTTGGGCTTCTTTGACGAGGAAACTAAGGATACCTATTTGCCCTATATCATCGAGCCTTCCGCCGGGGTGGACCGTTCCCTGCTGGCTTTCCTGGTGGACGCCTACGATGAAGACAACGCCCCCGACGACAAGGGCCAGATGGAAACCCGGGTGATCCTGCGGCTGCACCGGGCCCTTTCTCCTTATAAAGTGGCGATCTTCCCCCTGTTCAAAAAACCGGAATTGAAGGAAATCGCCGAGAAACTCTACCAGGATCTTAGGGTGCAATACATGTGTGACTACGACGAGCGGGGCTCGATCGGCAAACGCTACCGCCGCCAGGATGAAATCGGCACCAACTACTGCGTGACCGTGGACTACCAGACCAAGGAAGACCACGCCGTAACCGTGCGCGACCGCGACACCATGGAACAAAAACGCATCAACCTTTCCCAGATCAAGGAATATCTGGCCGGGTTGTTGGAATATTAGACCAAAACGAGAGGGAGGCTTTATTATGGCTGAAACCAAAACGGCTCAAATGATTTACCTGTTCGAAGAAGGCAACAAGGACATGAAGGACTTGCTGGGCGGCAAGGGCGCCAACCTGGCGGAAATGACCCGGATGAATTTCCCCGTGCCCCCCGGCTTCACCATCACCACCGAAGTCTGCCGGGAATATTACCGCCTGGGGAAACGTTTCCCCGATACCCTGAAAGACGACATCCTGGAAAAGATCAAAATTTTGGAAACTAAAATGGGCAAGCAGTTCGGGGGCTCGGACAACCCGCTGTTGCTTTCGGTTAGAAGCGGAGCCAAGTTCTCTATGCCGGGCATGATGGATACCATCTTGAACTTGGGCTTGAATTCCCAAACCATCGAGGGGATGATTAAGCGCACCGGCAACCCCCGTTTCGTGCTGGAGAGCTACCGGCGTTTCATTCACATGTATTCCGACGTGGTGCTGGGGATTCCCAAGAAAAGGTTCGAGGAATTGCTTACCGCCAAGAAAGCCAAGTACGGATTTAAAGAAGATTCCCAGCTAACCCCCGAAGCCCTGACCGAACTAATCGGGGAATATAAAGCCCTGGTTAAAAAAGAGTCAGGCAAGGATTTCCCCGAGGATGTAAGGGAACAATTGCTTTCGGCCATCGAAGCGGTTTTCGCTTCCTGGAACAACGATAGAGCCATCATCTACCGGGATAAGGAAGGGATTTCCCACGATCTGGGCACCGCCGTCAACATTCAGTCCATGGTGTTCGGCAACCTGGGCGACAACTCGGGCACCGGCGTGGCTTTCACCCGCAACGCCTCGACCGGGGAAAATGTCATCACCGGGGATTACCTGGTCAACGCCCAGGGCGAAGACGTGGTAGCGGGAGTGAGAACCCCGCTCAAGATCTCGGCCCTGAAAGACCAGTATCCCGATTTATATGCAAAATTCAGCGAGCTGGCGAAACAATTGGAAAAACATTACGCCGATCTTCAGGATCTGGAGTTCACCGTGGAAGACGGCAAACTCTACCTGCTGCAGACCAGATCGGCGAAAAGAACCGCCCAGGCGGCGGTCACCATCGCCCGCGACCTGGTTAAGGAAGGGCTGATCAGCAAGGAAGAAGCCGTGATGCGGATGAATCCCGACCAGATCGATCAATTGCTGCATCCTTATTTTTCTCCCGAAGCCAAAGCCCAGGTATTAAAAGACGGCAAACTGCTGGCCAAGGGCACCCCGGCATCCCCGGGAGCGGCCTGCGGCAAGGCGGTCTTCACCGCCGAGGAAGCTATCCGGGAAGCGGCTCACGGCAATGTGGTGCTGGTGCGCCCGGAAACCACTCCCGACGACGCGGGCGGAATGCTGGCGGCCAAGGGAATCCTCACCGCCACCGGAGGCCCGACTTCTCACGCCGCGCTGGTAGCCAGAGGCTGGGGCATCCCCTGCGTGGTGGGCTGCGAAGCGGTTTCCATCGACGAGGAAAAGGGCGAGTTCAAAATCGGCAACCGGGTTTTCCCTGCCGGAACCGTGATCTCGATTGACGGGGGCACCGGTGAAGTGATCGAAGGCAGCGTGGACTTGATTTATCCTTCGGATCTGCCCGAAGCGGCCAAGGAAATTCTCTCCTGGGCCGACGAAATGCGCGTCCTGGGAGTTTACGCCAACGCAGACAACCCTAAGGACGCTCACCGGGCCCGCGCCCTGGGAGCCAAGGGTATCGGCCTGTGCCGCACCGAGCACATGTTTATGGGGGCCGAGAGGCTGCCTATGGTGCAAAAGATGATTCTAAGCGCCGGAGAAGCCGAAAGGCTGAAACGGGCGGTCGACAGGTTGGAAAGCGAAGCTAAAGACAAGAAGGGGATGATCCAGGAACTGCTGGAAAAAACCCGTAAAGAACTGGAAACCCCCTGGAAAGAGTATATGGAAAACCTGGCCGCCTTGAAGGTCTTGCAGAAAGAAGATTTCCGCGGGATCTTAAAGGAGATGGAAGGCTACTGGGTGATTATCCGCCTGCTGGATCCGCCCCTCCATGAATTCCTTCCCCCGTACGACGAGCTTCTGGTGGAGATCGAAAGAATGAAACTGACCGGCGGCGACCCGGTGAAACTGGCCGAAAAGGAAAAACTGCTGGAAAAAGTCAAGAGCATGAAAGAATTCAACCCCATGCTGGGTTTGAGAGTATGCCGTCTGGGCATCGTGTTCCCCGAGATTTTTAAGATGCAGGTCAAGGCCATCCTGGAAGCGGCTTGCGAATTGAAAGCCCAGGGCGTGGACGTCAAGCCCGAAATCATGATTCCGGGAGTAGGGCACATCGAAGAGATGAAATACAACCGCACCATGGTGGACGCCATGGCCAAGGAAGTATTCGATGAAAAAGGCATGAGCGTGGTTTACAAGGTCGGCACCATGATCGAGCTGCCCCGCGCTTGCACCATTGCGGGAAAACTTTCCAAAGTGGCCCAGTTCTTCTCCTTCGGCACCAACGATTTAACCCAGACCACTTACGGCTACAGCCGCGACGACGCCTCCAAGAGCTTTATTCCGGTTTACCTGGAAAAAGGCATCCTGGAAGTCGATCCCTTCCAGGTGTTGGACCGCGAAGGAGTGGGCCGCTTGATGGAAATGGCGGTCAAAGAAGGCCGGGAAGCCAACCCCCAGCTGGAAGTGGGCATCTGCGGAGAGCACGGAGGAGAACCCAATTCCATCGCTTTCTGTCATCACCTGGGGCTGGATTACGTGAGCTGCTCGCCTTACCGGGTGCCGATCGCCCGTTTAGCTGCCGCCCAGTCGGCCTTGCGGGAAAAATCGGCCAAAGAATATAGCAACAAGTAAGTTTTAAGCTAAAACAATTTGACGGGGCCGGGTTTCCGGCCCTGTTTTATTTTTATAAAAAATCCCCCGGGAACTTTATTTTTTTCTTAATTGCGTGAAAATAAGAATAGAGCTTTTTCCATCAAAGGGGGGATTTCAATGTTATTGGACTATCAAATCGAACAAACCGGCCCGTTTTACCGGAATATTCCGGTTGAAGAAGCCGACAAATTCTTCCCCCAGCCCCCCGGCTTCAACTGGCAAGACCTGCTGGCCTGCCTGCCCGGGTTGGCATCGAGGGAAAAGGCGGAAGTATCCCCCGAAGAAGCTTTCTGGCTGATGGCCCGCATCGGAGAACTGGCTGCCACCCCCCAGGCCGGAAAATCCGCTTACCTGCCCCTGATTAGAAATCGCCTGAAAGATCATCCCCTCAGCTTCCTGGAGGCTTTTTCCCGTTTGGAAGCCGGGGAAACCGTGATCCTGAAGCCGGTAGCCTGGACCGATTACTTGGGCAACGGGATCAAAACCTTGTTTCTGGCCCGCAAGTCCCGGGAGAAAGCCACTAAACTCCGCAATTTCAGCGATTTGAAACGCTTTTACCTCCGGCGTTTTCCTACGGCGTTATTCTCCCCTCTGAACCGCACCGATTCTCCCGATCACAAGACTCTGTTGGAAAATTGGGAAGCCGACTGGCTGGCCCGGCCCGAGGCCGGAAAAGTGGTTTACCAGCCTTACGCCCGGGAAAAGGGAGAAGCTTTTAAAATTGATTACCAGGACGCCTATTTTCGCTTGCAGGACGGCCTGCCGGTGGTATTTCAGCCCATGATCTGGGCGAAAAAGACCCAGGAGAGACCTTCGGCTTTCGAGCGCAAACCTCTTAAAGCCGCCCGGCCTTCGGCTTGCTTGATGCTGGTCAACCTGGGAGGCACCTGCGACTTCGGGAGCGAGGAAGTGCGCAACGCCAACCCGGTCAAGGGGATTCAAGTCGGCAGTTTAAAAGAACTGGAGGCCTACGCCCGGATGGAAAACGAGCGGCTGGAACCGGCCTTCAATATACCGGCTGAACGGCTGGCTTAGGCAAGTTACCCCTGGGTTTTGCCCTGGAATGGCGCCGGAATTCCAGTTGGCCCATTTGATCGGCCAGTTTCCGGTATTCCCCCTGAATTTTCCGCACCTTTTCTACGGCTTTGCCCGCATTGGGAAAAATGATGGCGGTGAAATATGCCGAACTGGGGATTTTAAAGTGTTGGGGCGCCCGGCCCAGGTCTTTTAAACCGGTGATAACCTCCCGCCAGCTTTTCAGGAAAATCCATTGATCGTAATACAGCCATGGGTTGCCGGGCAGCCGCAGGCCTTTGGGAACTGCGAGCTTTAATTGGTTTAGGGTCGAATATCCGGTTTTTTTCTCGGCCAGCTGAAAGACTTCCAGGCCCATCGCTCTTTCCCCGCAGAAGCCGTTAATCAGTTCCTGACCTCCGGCATTAGCCGCCAGCCTTACCTGAGAGAGCAGGTTGGGGTTGATCCGGCCCCCGGAATCGGCCGCCAGCCGGAGGGCGGGCAGCAAATTTTCCCTCCCTGCGGCTTTGATCAAGGCGGTAAGCAGGCAGGAGTCGGGCTGGAGGGTATTGAGGAATTTTAACCCCTGGGCCAGAGTTTCCTGGCCCGCGTAGTTTTTGTGTTGTTGCATTTGCAGCATGGCTTTTAAGCCGGTTAAACTAACGATATAACGGGCTGCGGCAAAATCGGGCAGCTGCATGGCAAAGCCTTTTGGGTAGTCGAGCTCGTAGCGGCATTGCGGGCGAACCAGCCCCGAAGCCAGCAGCTCAAAAATCAGGCGTTTTTGCGTTACCAGTTCGGCGGCCGCTTGGGGGTTTTCGCGGAGTAACTTTTGATAGTCAAGAGCCCGGCGCTCGCTTTTGGGGATCAGCCCCAGGGCCCGACCGTACATAACCGCAGCGTTCTGCAGGGGGTAAACCTCCGGGGGGATCAATTGGGAAATTCGGGAGGGTTCTCCCGCCCGGGTAATCCGCTCCAGTTCCCCGGCGATTTTATGCCGAAAATACCAGGAAGCCCCGTAGCTTAATAACAACGCCGCAAATCCGCAAAGCAGCAGCCCTGAAAATATTTTTATTACCCATTTCCTCATCATGCTTAATCTTAGCAAAATTTTTCTCACTCGGCAATTCCAAGCCCAAGGAGGGAATAACCCCGGAAATAGCCAATAAAAACTTCATGAAGCTTTCTGATCTGGAACAGGTAACTCCCTGGCTGGACAGCAACCGGATCGAGAACATGACCGATTCGATTTACTCCATCGCCATGACCTTGATGGTGTTGAGCATCAATGTCCCGATTTTAAGGGCCGGGGCCAGCGACTGGCAGATCATCCGCAGCCTGGACAGCTTGGGTAAGGATTTTCTGGATTTCGTGCTCAGCTTCGCCATCATCTCGATTTTCTGGGTCACCCATCACCGGCAGTTTCACTATATCAAGAAAGCCAACGGAAAACTGCTTTGGATCAACCTCTCCATTATGCTGTTCATAGCCTTGATTCCCTTTACCACCACTCTGTTTATCGACTGCGAAAAGTCCCAGATCGCGGCCTTGATCCTGGAAACCAACATCTTGATCACCGGCCTGTTGTTTTATTTGAACTGGATTTATGCTTCCCACAACCATAAACTGATCGCGGTCAATGTCAACGAGCAGACCATTTCCTTGTTTAAGAAAAAAGCCATGCTGATTCCGATAGTTTCATTGCTGGCCATGGGACTTTCCTTTTGGAGCCCGGAATGGAGCACCCTGCCGTACCTGGCCGTACCGTTCCTTATCGAGTTCTTGATTAAAGGGTAAAGGAGAGTGATCAGGCCTGAGGTTATCGTAAAGTCGAATTTTATTGTATAATTGATTCAGGCGTATTATGAATAATTTTAATTTTCTTAAACTCTTCCAGAAAACCCAATTGAGAATCCAGCTTTTATCCTGGATTTTCATCGTTATCACTATGGGGGTCTTGCTGGTTCTCCCCATCCGGGGGGACGCGGTGCGTTTCATTTGGGGAGTGCTGGGGATCCTGGCCCTGGTCAATATCTCCCTGGCTTTCTCCCGCATCCGGCAGCGTTTTACCCCTTGGATCTTTTTCCTGGGGATTTTCCTTTATGCGGTGCTGCTGGGGATTTTAAGCTATATGGAAAGCACGACTTACATCGTGGTCTTTCCCCTTTACCTGGTGCTGATTTCTTTTGCCAGCCTGTTCTACGGCCTGCACGGCGGTTTTTTAATGGCGCTCCTGGTCGGCACTATCGACTGGTTCAGTTTTTCCGCCGGCACCGGCAATATTATGGTGGAGTCTTCCTATCTTTTGCGGGTAGTAGTGTATTTTTTGATCGCCATCTTTCTTTCCAACCCGGGAGAAGATTTGCGTAAAACCTACGAAGACCGGGAGGCCGCCTTCCAAAAACTGTATAAAGATTTTTCCGCGTTGTTGGAAAAGCACATGGAAGTCACCACGGTGGTCAAAGAGCTGGAAAGCTCCCAGAAAGAACTTTCCCAGGTGCTGAGAAAAAAAGAAGTGCTCTTGAGTATTTCCCAGATTTTAAGCCAGAGTCTGGATTTGAAGGAAATTCTGGCCGGGGTGCTGGCCAAAACCCGCGAGGTGGTGTGGTTTCATACCGGCGGCATTTTTCTGCAGGACGGCGAGTCCAACGAGTTATATCTGGCTCAAAGCCTGGGGGCTTATGAAAAGGAATTGATCAAGTTGCTGGATCCCGATGCCGACCTGCCCACCCTCGTCACCCGCTCGGGCAAGGAAATCCGGGTTACCGATTTTTCTTCCGACCCCCGGTTCGAAGCCTTGAAAAAAGGGGTGCAGGTAGGGTCGGCCGTCTTCATTCCCATCCTGCTGGAGGGGGAAAATTTCGGCTGTATGGCGCTCTGGCATCCCCAGCGCTTTGCCTTCAACTCCCAGGAAATGGATACGGTAAAAACCATCGCCCAGGGCACGGCTTACGCCATTCGCAATATTCAGCTTTATCTCAAGCTGGATAACCGGCTGCGCTTCAACGAAACCTTGTGGGAATCTTCCCGTTATCTGATGGTTTCCCTGGCCATGGGGATGGACGAGTGGGAAAAATATTTTATCGAAACCTTGCAGCGGATAGCCCCGCTGTTCCGCTCCGATGTTTCGGTGCTCTACCGCTACAACGAGAGCGAGCGCAAATTAACCCCTCTCTTGTTTGCCGGATTTCCCGCCGAGCAGAAGGACCAGCTGGAAATCAGTACCAGCAAGCATGAGAATGAGTTGCAGCCCATCTTGACTTCCACCCTGCAGATTCATGACGCCCTGCGCCGCAGCGATATGCCGGCCATTGTCGAGCTGGCTCAAAGAACCGGATTCAACTCCATGCTGTGGACTCCGATCCTGGGCAAAAAGGGGGAGATTATCGGGGGACTGGGGGTAGCTTCCCTGGTTCCCAAAGTCTGGAGCAAGGAAGAAATGCAGGGGTTCAACATTTTCGGCAATTTCTTCGCGATTACCATGGAGAACCTCTTGTTGTTCTTTGAGCTGCTCTCCCAGAGAAACCGTTTGCAAATCTTGCTGGACAACGTCCCCGAAGGGGTTTTCACTATTGACCTCTCGGGCAAGGTGATCGCCTGGAATACCGCCGCCACCAAGCTTACCGGCTGGCGTTTCGAGGATCTGGCCGGCAAGCCCTGCTCGGATTTTCTCAAGTGCCGCAAGGAAGATGAAATCTGCTGCGACCGCTGCTGCCAGCTAAAAGAAGGGATGATCACCCTGGCCTGCACCTACAGCGGCCCGGAGGACATTTACCTGCATACCGCCGATAATCGCACCATACCGGTGGCCACCACCACCACCCCGGTCTTCAACGAGGAAGGCAAGCTCTCGGGCTCCATGATGGTGTTCCGCGACATCAGCCGCGAAAAGAAGCTGGAAGAGTTGAAAGACGACTTTTTCGCTTCCATCACCCACGAATTGAAAACTCCCCTGGCTTCCCTGGTGGGTTACATCGAATTGATCAAGAATCCCAAGCTGGGCGGGTTGACCAAGGAGCAGGAAAGAATCATCGATTCCCTGGGCCGCTCGGCCCAGACCCTGCACATGCTGATCGAGAACATCCTGGAAAGCTCCCGGATCAAGGCCGGGCATTTTTCCCATAATCCCGAAGTTTTCAATTTGCTGGAAGTGCTCTCGGAAGTCCAGGAGCTGTTCAACCCCCTGCTGCCGCCTAAGAATTTGAAACTCGACGTCAAGGCTAACTGGGAGCTGGTGGTTTTCTCCGACCGGCAGAAAATCAAGGAAGTAATCATGAACCTGGTCTCTAACTCCCTGGAATACAGCCCTCAAGGCGGAACCATTTATCTCAGCGCCCGGCTGGTGGGGGACAAGGTGCGGGTCGAAGTCCGGGACGAGGGGCCGGGGATTCCCGAAGACAAGATTCCCTTCATTTTCGATAAATTCATCAAGCTGGAAGGGGGCCGCAAGGGAACCGGCCTGGGCTTGTATATCGTGAAAAAGCTTCTGCAGAGGGAGAACGCGGAAATCAAGGTCGCCAGCAGCGGTCAGGGAGCCGCCTTCACTTTCGACCTGCCCGTGCATAAAACCGCCATTGCCGAAATATTGCGAGAGAAAAAAGTCATCATCCTGGCCTGGAATTCCCTGCTCTCGGAAAAAATCAGCCAGTCGCTGTTAAAAGGCGGGTTCTTCCCCATCCGGGCCTATACTTTTCGGGAAGGCCGGGCTTTGCTCAAGATGGAAAACCCCGCCCTGTTCGTGATCGACACCGAATTGCTCAAACCTGAATTCATGAGTTTTCTGGAACAGTTAAAAACCTCCAACGTGCCGTTCCTGTTGATCGGGGAAAATCTTTCTCCCGAATTGCCCAGCCTGGGCAAGGATCTCCCGGAGCAGGAGCTCCTGGAACGGGTTTCCGAAGCCATTCAGGAGAGGAACGCCTGAAGTGGAGAAAGTAATACTCATTACCACCGATGAATATGAAACCCGGGCTGCGGTTATGGAAGACGGCAACCTGACCCAGGTTTTCTTTTCCCGCCGGGGTTTGCAAGTAGGCAGCATCTACAAGGGTAAAGTTACCGCAGTGCTGGAGGGGATGCAGGCGGCTTTCATCGACATCGGTTCGGGAAAGAACGCCTTTCTCTGCGCCGACGATGCGATTTCCAACTTCAAGGACGTGGAAATGGATGAACGCCTTTCCATCAAAGACTTGATTCGCCTGCACAGCGAACCCCTGGTGCAGATGGTCAAGGATGAAGTGGCGGAAAAGGGCGCCCGGGTTACCACCTTGATTACCTTAGCCGGGCGTTTTCTGGTGCTGATGCCTTCCACCACCTACGTGGGGGTTTCCCGCAAGATCGATTCGGGAAAAGAGCGCGACCGGCTTAAAACCGCCGCCTTGAAACTCCAGCCCAAAGAACAGCAATTCGGTTTGATCGTTAGAACCGCCGCCCAGGGGATGAAATATGAATTGTTGGAAAAAGATTTCCACGCTCTGGTAGGGCTGTGGGAAAAAATTCAGCTTCAGGCCGCGAACCAAAAAGCTCCGGCTTTGATTCACCATGAGCTGCCCTTGATTTACCAGCTCACCCGCGATTATTTTACCAATGATGTCCGCCAGCTGATCGTGGATACCCCGGATAAGTACGAAAAAATTGTGGACTATGTCAAATTCATCGCCCCTGAATTAGAACACCGGGTGCAGCTCTATAAGGAATCTCAAGCTTTGTTTGAAGCCTACGGGGTCAACCAGCAATTGGATAAAGCCATGAAAAATAAGGTTTGGCTTGATTCCGGCGGCTACATCGTGATCGACAAGACCGAGGCCTTAACGGTGATCGACGTCAACACCGGAAAATTCATCGGCGAGCGGGATTTCGGCAAGACGGTATTAAAAACCAACCTGGAAGCCGCCCGGGAACTCTGCCGCCAGTTGAAGCTGCGGGACATCGGCGGGATCATCATCGTAGATTTCATCGATATGGAAAAAGAAGAGGATAAAACCGTCCTGTTGGATGCTTTACGCAGCCACTTAAAAAAAGATCCGGGCAAACCCGGGATTATGGGCATGACCCAGTTGGGCCTGGTGCAGCTGGTGCGAAAAAGAATCGGCAAGGACTTGGACGATACTTTGCGGGTGCCCTGCCCCTATTGCGGGGGCAAAGGCCGCAGCATGTCCCCGGAAACTCTTAAAATCAAGGTTCTGCGCGAGATCAAGAGCTTCGCCCGGGAAACCAGCAACCCGGAAATCCTGGTCAAGCTCAATCCCCGGCTGCTGGTGAAAATCCTGGGCTGGGAAGGCGAGGAAATAAAGCGCCTGGAGCTCGAGCTGGAGAGAGAAATTTACCTTCAGGTGACCCGGGAATTCCCGATCGAAAAATATGAAATCGAGATTTTAAAGAAACGGGATTTTGAGAAGAAAATCTTCCTGCCCCAGCCGGAAGAACAAGTGGTCTTGAAGATCGAGGAAGTATTTCCCCACAACCCGCAAAGCGGTATGACCATCTATAAGGATACCCTGGTGGAAATCTCCGAGGGGGGCAACAAGATCGGCCACCGGGTTAAAGCGGTGATCACCGATGTTTCCCGGCATTTCTCCAAGGCCGAAATCGCGGAATGATTGGGGGATAAGTCATGTGTAAAAAAACCGGATTTACTCTGGTGGAATTAATTATCGTGGTAGCAATAATCAGCATTTTAGCATCCATTATACTGCCCAATATGAAACAAGCCCGGTCTCGCAGCAGTTTGAAAGCCTGCGACACTAATTTAAGACATCTGGCTATCGTGATGGAAATATACGCCAACGAAAATTTGGGAATTTATCGGCCGGTGGGTTCCGGCAATAATTACCTGCCGATTGATACCAACCTGTATCTGGTTACCGGAGGTTATCTGAAAACCGTTCCCCACTGCAATTCCAATCAAAATACCGGGGAATACGCTTTTTACCGGCTCTATTCACCTAGCCCTTATAAAACTTACATGGTATATTGTCCCGCTCCCGGGACGCCCAATCATAGCGATATGGGACTCGGCGCTTCTTACCCCCGGTATTATTCGGACATCGGACTGGTGGAAAGATAGGTTCTTTGTTATAATTAAAGAGGGGTAAGAAAAATGCGCAAATCGGGATTTACCATGGTAGAATTGATTATCGTGGTGTCCGTTATCGCGGTTCTGGCCTCGATTATCATTCCCCGCATGACCCAAGCCCGGGAAAGAAGCCGGCTGAATGCCTGCAAAGTCAATTTAAGACACCTCGAAATCGCGATGAAGCTGTATGCCAACGACAATAACGGGCAGAACAGCCCCAACGAATCGTCTTCCTACCAGATTAACAGCAGTTGTTTTTTATATACGGAAGGCTATATCAAGAAAATTCCCGTCTGCCCCTCGGCTCCCCCTTCCACGGCCTGGAGTTATTACATCAGCCGGGGGTATCTGCCGTACTATATTTATTGCCACCCATACTGGACTCCCGGGGGCAACCAGCCCACTCACCCCGGGGTTCCGGCCTACCGCCCCTGCTACCGGCTGGATATCGGCATCAGCGAGCAATTCTGAGGGGTCTAAAATGCGGCTTGGGCCTGTTTCAAGGCCTGGTAGCAATGTTCCAGACTGTCGGGTAGCACGTTCAGACCGCTCAAAACCGGCATGAAATTAGTGTCCCCGTTCCAGCGGGGAACCAGGTGGAAATGCAGGTGGTCTTCCAGTCCCGCCCCGGCTACCTTGCCGAGATTTACTCCCAGGTTGAACCCCTCGGGCTTAAAGCAGTTCTTCATTATGCAAATCCATTTCTGGAGCTTGGCCATGATTTCTCCACATTCCTGCAGGGTCAAATCTTCCAGCCTGGCTTTGTGAGCCAGGGGGGCTACCATCAAGTGGCCGTTGTTGTAGGGGAAAATATTCAGGATCACCAGGGTGTGCTCTCCCCGCTCCAGGATGAAGTTTTCTTGATCCCGGTCTTCCTTCAGCTTGCGGCAGATGAAGCACTCCTGATCTTTGGCTCCCAGGATGTAGCCCATGCGCCAGGGCGCCCAGATAACTTCGGTGTGATTTTGCGGCATATTTTTTCCCTCCGGTTAGCAGTTGAAGCGGACATAGATGGTTTCCCCTTCTTTCATCCGGTAGTCCTTGCCTTCCAGTCTTAAATCCCCGGTTTCCTTGGCCTTGTTGTACCCGCCCAGTTCCAGCAGCTTGTCCCACTCGATGATTTCAGCCCGGATAAAGCCGCGCTGCAGGTCGGTGTGAATCTTGCCCGCCGCTTCCAGGGCGGTGGAACCGGCTTTCACGCTCCAGGCGTGGACTTCGGTTTCCCCGGAAGTGAAGAATGTGATCCGGTTTAAAATCTTAAACCCCTCGGCGATGATGCGGGGCAGAAAATCCCTTACCAGCCCCAGATCGGCGGCAAAGAGCTCGGCGTCTTCCTCGGACAGATCCTGGAGTTCCGCTTCTAGTTGGGCGTAAACCGGCATCGATTTCAGGCCGGGAATGGGGAAATTCTCGGCCTTGGTATTTTCTCCCAGGTTGAGCAGGTAAATCACCGGCTTCTGGGTCAGAAAGGCGTAATTCTTGATGATGATAAGTTCCTGGGGGGTAAATTCCTGGTCGCGCACTGCTTTATCCTGGGAGAGCGCGGTCTTGATTCGCTTTAATAACTCAATCTCGTCCTGGGACTCTTTTTGCTTGCAGCGGGCCGCCTTTTCTTTTCTCTCCAACACCCCTTCCACGATTTTTAAATCGGAAAGCAGCATCTCTAAATTAATGGCTTCGGCGTCTTTCACCGGGTCGGGCGGGGTGCCGTCGGGGCCGGTGAAGGCTTTTAAGACTACTAAGAGGGCGTCGCATTCCTTGATTTGAGCCAGAAAACGGCTGCCCAGTTCGTTGCGGTCGGGTTTGGCCTCCAGCCCCGCAAAAGGAGCGAAATCCAGCACCGTCAGGTAATGAGGCACCACCTTGGGGGCGTTGAAGAATTTCTGCATGGCGTCGATTCTGGGATCGTGAACCGCCACTTTCGCCAGGTTGGGCTCGTTTCCCTTGTTGGCCGGGGTAACCCGGGTAAGGGCTTTAAAGACCGTGCTTTTTCCGGAATGGGGCAAACCTAAAATTGCTAAATTAAAACTCATAAGGCATTACTATTCTAGGGCGGGCAGCCGAAAGCCTTTCGGAGAAAAGGATTTTTTCCGGCAAGCTAGAAAATTACCCCCGTAAGAGGAGAGATTATATGAAATTAGGTTTTTATACCGCTTGTTTTCCGGAATTGACCCTCACCGAGATTACCGGCTTTGCCGCCAATGAAGGATTCAAAACCCTGGAAGTAGCCTGCTGGCCCAAGGGAGCCGCCGACCGCAAAGGCGGGGGCATCTGCCACATCGACGTGGAAACCTTCAACCAGAATATGGCCAACGAGATCAAGCAGAACTTGAAAGAAAAGGGGCTCACCATCTCGGCCCTTTCATACTACGCCAACAACCTGGAAAACGACCCGGAAAAACGCAAATTCCATCATTCCCATTTGAAAAAAATCATCAACGCGGCTTCCATGCTGGAAGTGCCCCTGGTGGGAACTTTCGCCGGTAAAGACCCCCAGAAATCCCTCCCGGAGAATTTAAAAGAGTTTCAGGATGTTTTTCTGGAACTGCTGGACTACGCCCGGCCTCACCAGGTCAAGATCATGATCGAGAACTGCCCCGCCTTTTCCACTTACCCGGTGAGCCAGAACCTGGCTTATTCTCCGGAGATGTGGGAGCAGATGTTTGTGCTGATTCCCGATGAATACCTGGGCTTGAATTTCGACCCCTCGCATCTGTTCTGGCAGGGGATAGACATCGCCAAGGCCATCCGCGGCTTTACCCGGAGGATTTTCCAGGTGCACGCCAAGGATGTGGAAATTCTCACCGAAGTCCTCAGCCGGGTAGGAATTTTTGGCAAGGGCTGGTGGCGAAACCGGCTGCCGGGGCTGGGAGAGATCAAGTGGGGGAGCCTGCTTTCCACCCTTTACGAAGTGGGCTACGAAGGGCCGGTTACCATCGAGCACGAAGACCCGATCTGGGAAAAAACCACCGAAAAAGCCAAGAAGGGACTCTTGCTGGGGAAACGCCATCTGGATCAGTTTATGGCTTAAATTCAGGCAGGATAAAATTCAGGCAGGATAAAATAAGGAGCCGCCCGACAGCGGCTCTTTTTAATTTGCGGCCGATTCAGTCCCGCTTCATAGCTTTGGCTTTCAGTTCGGGAGGCATCAGCTCGATGGCGTAGCGCAGGGCGGTGCGGGGCATGCGGTTCTTGCGCATCAACACAAACTCCAGCACTTCGTCCCGATGCTGCCTGGAGGCTTCCTTAAGCATCCAGCCGTAGCCTTTTTGCACCAGGTCGTCGGGGTCTTCCAGCAGCAGGTCGGCGATTTTGAAAATTTCCGGCAAAAATTTTCCCCGCTTGGCCGGGGCGATAAAGCTTACCGCCGAACCCCGCTTCAGCCAGAGGTGGGTGGATTTGGCCCAGGAAAACAATTCCGGAATCACCTGCTCGGGGTATTTTTCCAGCAGCCCGCCCAGGGTCTGAACGCAGAAGCCGTCAATTTTGGCCCAGTTGTTGAGGTATTTTTCCAGCCAGCTTTTAAAGAGCGGCAAATCTCCGGGGGTAAGCAAGTCCATTAAATTGGGAAGCCAGAAAGAGACCACGAAAGCCTCTTCGCAGAAGTCGGACAGGTAAAGTTCTTGGCAAAGGGCGAAAATCTGATCCTTATCCAGTTCCCGCACGGTTTTCCAGAAAGATTTGGCGATCTTTCCCACCAGGGGAGTCTTCACCCCGTGGCAAGCGACCGGCTCTTTGAAAAACCTCCCGAAACTCTTGCGGTTTCTTTCGCTGCTTTGGCTGACCAGATCCTCGCGGATTTGGGCCGCCAGCTCGGGAAGAGAAGCGGTCATTGGTTTTTCCACCGTTTTAGCTGCGGCAAAACGGATTCGGCGATCTTGCGGGCCTGGGCTTCTTCCATCCCGAATTTTTCTGCGGCAAATTTAGTTTGCTTTTCAATGTATTCGCTCAGACCCAATTTGCAGGTGAACTCCCCCTGCTGGAAGCAGTATTTGCAGTATTCATGGCTGGGGCTGCCGTCAAGGTTGGTTCCCTGCTGTTCGGATCTCTCGAGGGGCATGGCGCAGCTTTGGCAGACCGGGATTTTGTCTGGCATGTCGGTTCCTTTCTGTGAAATAGTCAATAATATCTTATTAGCAAAGCCGAAGGGGGTTCGTCAAGGGTTGCCCCCCAAATTCTTAAGATACCGGCATTTAGCCTCCCCCCACTCTTTTTTTCTAACTTTTTACATGCTATAATTAAACTTCAGGAATTTTTATGGAAATTATCAACATCTTAGACCGGGTAAAGAATTACAACTCCAACGCTAATTTTGAGCTGATTCAAAAGGCTTATGATTTTGCTAAGGAAAAGCACGACGGCCAGCTCAGAAAAGACGGCTCGGCCTATATCATTCATCCCCTGGCGGTGGCCGACACCCTGGCCGGTTTAAGGCTGGACAGCGCGGCCATTGTCGCGGCCCTGCTCCACGACACGGTGGAAGACACCAGCGCCACCCTCCCGGAAATCCAGGAAAAATTCGGGGAGGAAGTCGCCAACCTGGTGGACGGGGTCACCAAGCTGACCGCCCTTTCCGAAGGATTGAAGCCCGCCGAAAAAACCACCAAACTGTCCAGCACCATTTCCATGATGCGGGCGGAAAACTTAAGAAAAATCTTTTTAGCCATGGCCCGGGATATCCGGGTAATCCTGATAAAACTGGCCGACCGGCTGCACAACATGTCCACCATCCGCCATCTCACCCCGGCCAAGCAGAAGGAAATCGCCCGGGAAACCCTGGAAATATACGCCCCCATCGCCTCCCGCCTGGGTATGTGGACTATCAAGAGCTCCATGGAAGACCTGGCCTTTAAATGCCTGGAGCCCCGGAAATATTACGACCTGGAAAAACGGGTCAAGGCCCGGATCAGCGAACGCCAGACCGTCATCGACGAAACCATCGCCACCCTCAGGGAAGAGCTGGAAAAACACCATGTCAAGTTCCAGGTCATTGAAGGCAGGGCCAAGCATATTTACTCGATTTACGAAAAAGTCACCCGCCGGGGAGTGGATTTCGAAGACATCTTCGATCTGGTGGCGGTGAGGATTATCGTGGATTCGGTGGAGGAGTGCTACGCCGCCCTGGGCATCGTGCACGCGATTTGGATTCCTTTCATGAACCGCTTGAAGGATTATATCGGCTCCCCCAAGCCCAACGGCTACCGTTCCATTCATACCGTGGTTTACAGCCCCAGCCATATTCCGGTGGAAATCCAGATCCGCACCCGGGAAATGCACCAGATGAACGAGTACGGGATCGCCGCCCACTGGGCTTACAAGGAAGGCAAGAAAGTCGTCAACCTGGCCAAAGACATCTACCCCTGGATCCGCCACCTCCTGGACTGGGAAGTAGACTCCCGCGACGCCAAGGAGTATGTGGAAAATTTAAAGCTGGACTTGTTGAAAGAAGAAATTTTCGTCTTCACCCCCAAGGGCGATGTCATCGATTTGCCCGCCGGTTCCACCCCCCTGGATTTCGCTTACCGGATTCATACCGAAGTGGGCAACCACACGGTTTCGGCCAAGGTCAACGGCAACATGGCCCCGATTTCCCAGCAATTGCAGAATTCCGATGTGGTGGAAATCGTCACTTCCAAGAAGGTCAACCCCACCCTGGACTGGCTCAGGCTCTGCAAGAGCCGCCACACTAAGAACAAAATCCGGGCCTGGTTCAAAAAAGAACGCCTCCCCGAGAGCATCGACCGGGGCCGGGATCTGCTGTTGGCCGAGTTCCGCAAGGTGCAGCTGGAAGAATTCATGGAAGACAAGAAAATTATCGGCAACATCACCCGCAAGCTGGGTTTCAGCCGTTTCGAGGAATTATTAGGAGCCATCGGCTACGGGGAAGTAACCGTCAACCAGGTGCTGCACCGCTACAAGGAAGCTCTGCCCAGCTCGGTGGGCGAAGTCCTGCTGCCCAGCCCCAGACGCAAAGTGCAGAAAAAGGCTTCCAAGACCCCGATGATTCAAATCGAGGGGCTGGAAGGCGACGGGCCTGCCGGGGGCAAGAGCATGCTGGTGACTTTTTCCCGCTGCTGCTCACCCATCCCCGGAGATCAGGTGGTGGGCTATGTTACCCTGGGCAAGGGAATTTCACTCCACCGGCTCAACTGCCCCAACCTGGCTTACCTGCAAAAATCTCCCGAGCGGGTCTTGAAAGTTAAGTGGGCCAGTCAGCTGGATCGCAAGTTCTCGGTGGAAATCCGGGTGGACGCCTGGGATCGCAACGGTCTGGTGTCCGATGTGATGAATGTGATCAATAAACTGGGAGTGCCCGCCCTCTCCTGCGGGGCCAAGGCCCAGGATCGGATGGCCAAGGTGCAGCTTGAGCTGCAGGTGGAGAACACCGATGAATTGAGCAGGTTATTTGAAGCCTTGAGCCGGATCAAGGGCTGCCTCCAGGTCTGCCGCACCACCAGACTGGTGCGCCGGGGCGGCCGGGCGTGAGAGCGGTAGTCCAAAGGGTAAGCTCCGCCCGGGTGGAGGTGGAAGGAGTTGTTACCGGGGAAATCGGCCCCGGCTTGTTGATTCTACTGGGAGTATCCCCAACCGACGGGGAAGCCCAAGCTCAATATCTGGCCCGCAAAATCGCGGAATTACGGATTTTTGAAGATGCAAACCAAAAAATGAACCTTTCCCTGCTGGAAACCCGCGGCTCGGCCCTGGTGGTTTCGCAGTTCACCCTTTACGGGGACTGCCGCAAAGGCCGTCGGCCCAACTTTTCCCAGGCGGCCCCCGGCCCCCAAGCCGAAGCGTTATATCTTTATTTTATCGAGCGGCTTAAGGCTCTAGGCCTACCCACGGCCCAAGGCCGGTTCGGCGCGATGATGGAGGTTTCCCTGGTCAACCAGGGGCCGGTGACTTTGATAGTGGAAAGCCGGGAAGAAAATTCTTGAGAGGAGGGGACAAGATGATCTGGCAGACTTACGCTAAAACTTTAACCGATTTGCTGAAGCTGGAACGAAAACCCGTGGGGGTAACTTTTACTTACGAGGACGTTTCGGAGATTCCGGCCCCCAGCTGCCGGCCCTGCACCGCCTGGCTGGAGGCCGCCCAGGGGAAAACCCTGCGCCTGGCAGCCGAAAACACCAACTGTCCCGGGGGGAAAATTTACTTGGGTTTCAGTCCCTATCCCACCGGAAAACAATATCTGGCCTTGAAGAAATTCCTTATTGAGGGAGAGAAGCTGTGCGAGAACCTGGCGGTTTGGCAAAGGTTCAGGAGCTACGGGGTGGATTTGCCCCACGATTTGGCCGATAATGTGGTGTTCGCCCCCCTGGAGACCGCCCGCCTGAAACCGCAGCTGGTGGTGTTTCTGGCCAACCCGGAACAGATCAGCCGCTTGATGGCTCTTTCGATCTACGGGGACGGCCTGCCCCCCCGGCTCCATATGATCGGCTCGGCCTGCCAGCAGGTCATCGCCTACCCGCTGGTCAAGGGGGAATTGAATGTCAGCCTGATGGATCCCACCGTGCGCCATCTTTATAAACCGGAGGAGATGGCCCTCACCGTCCCTTATCATAAAATGGCCGGAATCGTGGAGAACATTCCCCATTCCACTTCCGGTACGGCGAAAATGGAACGCCCGGGCTGGGACTCCGGAGCGTAAAACTTTAAATCCCCAAGCATGCTCACGAAACCCCGCTAGGGCGGGCCGGAGGGCAAGACGGGAAGAAAAGGCTTCGAAAAGTTAACCGAATTTTAACATTTAGCTCTTGGGGTTTCTGGATTTTTGCATTATAATGTTCTTAATCACATTTCCGAGGAAAGGGATTAAGATTGCGTGAATCCGGTTCAGAGAGTAAAAACCGTTTTATCTTTCGCCGGGCCTGAAAGTTATAAACCGGTAAATTCTAAGAAAAAAACTCGCAGCCCAAAATCCGGCTCCGATCAAGATCGCTTTATGGGTAAACAGCCCGAAGCCGAACCGGTAGTGAAAGCGACCAATAAGAGAAATGTTCAAGTCTCTTCGGAGGGCGTTTGGGATATCGCCCGGATCATGCAGAAATTTCCCAGCCGGCTTACCTCCATTAATGCCGCTAAGATGCCTGCGGCAATCAAGAATGTGGTTGCCGATAATGTCAAACCGGGGGATGTTATTGCCGATATAGGCGGGGGAAAATTCGATAATGTCAAAGCATGGGCCGTCGCACAAGGCGCAGCCTGTTATATTATCGACCCCTACAATAGAACCCGGGAAGAAAATCTTAAGGGGATAAAGGCGGTCAGAAACGGAAAAGCCGATATTTCAATGGCCAATAATGTGCTCAATGTCATTAAAGAGCCTGAGAATAGAGAAAGAGTCGTCAAGCAGGTATGGGACGCTTTAAAGCCGGAAGAAGGAACCGGAGTTATCAGCATCTACGAAGGAGATCAAACCGGAAAAGGCAGGATCACCAGAAAACTTGACGGCCGGGGAGAATCCTGGCAGGAACAAAGGAAAGCCGAGACCTATTTTGATGAAATTTCTAAAGTAGTGGGAAAAGATAACCTAATATTAAAGGGAAATACTTTCATTCTCAAAAAACCCAAGGCTGGGAAAAACCGGCCTCCCGAGCCCACGATCGGGAGCATCGACCTTCTGGTCTGATCAAAGCGGGTATTTTAAATGCCCGAAGAGGGATCGAGCAAGCGCTGCTCCCCTTAACCGTCGGCAGCCCCCGGGATTTCGGTAAGCTGGATTCGACTTAGGGCTGGGCCTGGGTGTATTTGCGGTATTGCCGCTCCCTTAATAACAGATAGCGGATTTTGCTCCTCAGCGAGGGTTCTTTGACTTTGGCCGCCAGTTTGTTGATTTCCCGCTTTTCCTGCTCATCCAGCTTGATATCCAGCCAGGGGGCGGGGTCTAAGGAGGGGGGGGAGATCAGCCGCCTGCGCTTTGAGAGCTGGGTGGTCTGGGTGAATTTGATATCCTTTACCGGCTGGCCGCCCCGAGCTTTGACCAGACGGTTCAGCTGCTCCAGGAGCAGGGCTTTTTTCAGGGTAAGCTGGCTTCTGAAGGCTGCGGAACTGACCCCCACGATCAGCACCCCGTCGGCGATTTTCTGGGGGGAGGTTTTCTCCCGGAATTTTTCTTCCACTACCTCGTCCCACATCAATAAGGCCATTTTATAGGGGATTTGCTGCAACAGACTGAGCCTTCGCAGGGTGCTGCTTAGTGGAGCGTCGTAAGCTTTAGTCATGGCTTAAAGTTCTGGTTTGCCGGAGACAAACCCTTTTAGCGGGGGGGAGAGCCAAGGGTTTAGGAACCCTCCTAAGAACCCCTCCCCAAGGGTTGGGTAAGGGTTGGTTAACCCTTACAAGAACCCCCGGGTAACCCTCGAACCGAACCGAACCGAACCGAACCGAAAAGCATTTTCCCCTTAAACCTCGGTTCTTGATTTTTGAAAAATCCGGTGTTAAAATTTTTAATAATTACAAATTAACTTTAAAGAGAGGGCGAAATGAATTCTTTTGAGAACCAACCCGAGGCTATCCCCCAGCCCAATTCCCCGCAAGACGCCGAGGCCTGGAACAATCAGGGCAACGCCTTAAGCGAGCAAAAAAAATATCCGGAAGCCCTGGAGGCCTATGACCGGGCTTTAGCCCTCAAGCCCGATCTTTATCAGGCCTGGAACAACCGGGGCTTAACCCTGTATGAATTAAAGCAATACGAAGAGGCCTTGGCCAGTTTTAATAAATCTATCGAAATTTATCCGGAATGGCCTGAAACCTGGGTCAGCCGGGGCAACGCCCTAAACGCTTTGAACCGCCGGGAAGAGGCTTTAGCGGGCTTCAATCGGGCTTTAGAAATCAATCCGGATTTTTATCAGGCCTGGAACAACCGGGGTAACGCCTTAAAGGATTTAAACCGTCTAGAGGAAGCCCTGGAGGCCTATGATAAAGCCCGGCGGTTAAATCCGGAAAGTTTCGACGCCAGCTTTAACCGGGGGCTGGCTTTGAATGCCTTAAATCGCTACCAGGAAGCGGTAGCCGATTTTGACCAAGCCTTGCAAATCAACCAGCAAGACGCCGATGCTTGGTTTTCCCGGGGCAACGCCCTGCGGTTTTTAAGCGCCTACGCCGAGGCGGGCTCCAGTTATCACCGGGCCTTGCAAATCAACCCGGATTACCTGGAAGCCTGGAATAACCTGGGCGCGGCCTTTAACGGCTTGAAACGCTATGCGGAAGCGATAACCTGTTACGAACAAGCCCTGAGAATCAGCCCCCAAGACGCTTACGCATACTATAACCGGGGTTTGGCCCTGGCTAACGCCGATCGCCTCCCGGAAGCCAAGGCGGAGGCCGTCAAAGCCGCGGAGCTGGCGGAACTACAGAACGACCCGGAATTGCTGGAAATGAGCCGCCAACTGCTGGCCAACATAATAAAATATTCCCCGGCTCCGGAAGGCTGAAATTTTTTGCGGTCTCCCGATTGCGAAAAAGTAAATTTTATCCTATACTATTCAATGGTGGACTGCTAATAAACGGAGTTGATGAAATGCGTAAATTTACGGTTAATTTAAGCCTAGTTTTCCTGCTTGGTCTAGCCTTCCTGCTCTTCACGGGTTGCGGCTCGGGCGGGGGAGGAGGCACGGGCGGGGGGACAAGCAGCACCCGCGCCGTTAGCGGCTCGATTTTGGGCGCCGACGGCAGCACCCCGGTTTCCGGGGCTTTTGTGGTTTTGAACCTCGCGGGAGCCCGGGCCAGCGTGATGACCACTACCGCTACCGACCAAGGGGCTTATCAATTTACCGGCGTGTCCCAGGGCACTTTCCGGGCCTCCTTCTGGCTCAGCCGGGATGACTACGAAAACAACCCCGACAACCCCCAGGGCGGGCTCAACATCAATACCGCCACCGGCAATGTCAGCCTCAACCTGCAGACCGGAATCGTGGCCCCCTGGATCAGCCTGGTTACTCCCCCGAACTGGAACGCCGGGCAGGCGGTGACCTTGACGGGTACGGCTTTCGGCTCCAGCCAGGGCACTTCCACTCTTACTTTTAACGGCATTGCGCCCCAGAGCATCGTGAGCTGGAGCGATACTTCGGTGGTTTGCCGCCCTGCGGGCTCTACCAGCGAACCGGTAATCCTTACGGTGGATGGGCGGGAAAGCAACTATTACCTGGTTTCTTCCCGCAAGTGGACCGTGATGGTCTATCTCGACGCCGACAACAACCTGGAAAGATACGGCAAGCAGAATATGGATCAGATGATCGCCGCGGGCAACAGCTCCAACGTGGATATTCTGGTGCTGTGGGACGGCTACACCGGCGACTACGGCCTGCCTGCCGGAACCCGGCTCTATAAAATCACCCAGGGCGCCTGGGTGCAGCTGGCCGATTACGGGGAGCTCGATATGGGCGACCCCCAGACCCTGATTAATTTCGTCAATTACGTTACCCAGAATTACCCGGCCGACCATTTCCTGCTGGATTTCTGGAACCACGGCGGGGGCTGGCGGCTTAAAACCGCAGCCGCGCCGGTCACCAAGAATGTCTGCTGGGACGACACCAACGGCGGCGACTCCCTTTCCCTGCCGGAAATTTATACCGCGATGGGAACCATCACCGGAAATCTGGGCAAGAAAATCGACCTGGTGGGCTTTGACGCCTGCCTGATGGGCATGCTGGAAGTGGCCTACAATTTGAAAGATTCCGTGGGGGTGATGACCGCCTCGGAAGAATCGGAACCCGGAGAAGGCTGGCCTTACGACACCATTCTCAACTACCTGCTGGCCAACCCGCTCGCCGATCCCGCCGCCCTGGGCCGGGAAATCGCCAGGGCTTACCTGGATTATTACGGCGCGGGAGCAGACTTAAACTACTCGGTGCTGAACCTGAACAAAACCAACGACTTGATCCCCCTGGTCAACAACTTCGCTTTGAAGCTGCAGGCTACCGATGTTTCCCAGACCCTGGTGCGGAGCATCGGCCACCAGACTTATTATTTCAGCGACGACGATTTCATCGATCTGCGGGATTTCGCCCGCCGCATCCGGGACAGCCAGGACATCACCAACCCCGAATTGCTCGCCGCGGCTTCCCAGCTCTATAACGCCCTGCTCTCGGGGGACAACAATTACATCGTCTATGCCGATTACAGCCGGGGCAAAGCCCTTTCCGACACTTGCGGCCTTTCGATTTATTTCCCCACTTTTCCCAGTTCCACTTACTCCGCCGCCTACGACAATATCTTGTTTGCGCAGCAGACCTGCTGGGCCGATTTCCTGAAATACAACTTCAACCTCTCCTGGGTGAAAACCTGGGGCGGGGTGGCTGGCGAATCCAGCGCGGCGGGAGCTTACGACAACGCCGGCAATCTGTATCTGGCGGGCTCCACCGACACTTTCGGGGCCGGGAATTACGACGCTTACCTGATCAAATACAACAGCACGGGTAATTTGCTCTGGCGCAAAACCTGGGGCGGCGCCGGGGCGGACGAGGCCCGGGCCCTCACTCTCGACAGCCAGGGCAACTGCTATGTCACCGGCGGCACCAACAGCTTCGGCATGCTGGGCTCCGAGGATGTTTTCCTGCTCAAGTACGATAGCGACGGCGACCTGCTCTGGCAGAAAACCTGGGGCGGGGGCCAGTACGACACCGCCTTTGCGGTGAAAATGTCTCCCCAGGGCGATGTCTATGTGGCCGGTACCAACGCCAGCTTCGCAGTAGGCCAACGGGACACCCTGCTCCTCAAATACGCCCCCAACGGAGATTTGATCTGGGCGCGTTCCTGGGGGCTGGACGCCGACGAAGAAATCACCGGCCTGGCGGTGAACAGCGGCACCGGGGAAGTGTTTCTCTGCGGCTTTACCGATGTAAGCACGATTATTCCCCAGCCCTACGAGTCGCTGTTGATGAAATACGACGCCGACGGCAACCTGCTGGGGCTTAAAACCTGGGGCGGAAGCTCGGACGAAATCGCTACCGGGATTTATCTCAGCTCGGGTAACCTTTACCTGTCGGGGGTGACGGAAAGTTTCGGACAGGGCGGGCAGGACGCTTTCCTGCTCAAGTACAACAGCTCCCTCGACTTGATCTGGCAAAGAGCCTGGGGCGGTTCCGATGACGACGAGGCCAGGGCCGTTGCGGGCAGCGGCTCGAATATTTACCTGACCGGCTCCACCGACACTTTCGGCGCCGGGGTCAAGGATCTGGTCTATCTCAAATACGACACCAGCGGCAACCTGCTTATCCAGAGAAGCTGGGGCGGCCCGCTGGACGACCGGGGCAGAGCTTTGGCGGTGGACGGCTCGGCCAATGTGTTCTTTGCGGGCTTGCTTTCCGACGCATTGGGCAGCTGGCGGATAACCGACGGGGTTTCCTTCGCGCCCTCGGGGCTGGATTCCACTATGACCGGGATCACCAGCGCCCCTCCGGGCGAGGAGAATACTCCTCCCGGAGTTGAAACCAGCCCGGTCGGCTCCACTACTTTCGCCGGGGCGACCGACAGCCTGTTGATCAAGAACAGCCATTAAATAGAACTTAAGCAGAATTAAAAATACCCCGTTTTAAAGCGGGGTATTTTTTTTGTTCCGGGATTTTGAAAAACTAGTAATTAAGATTCCGGATTTCAAAATAAGCCTTGGGGTGTTTGCAGAAGGGGCAGGTTTCCGGAGCCTCTTCTCCTTCGTGCATGTAGCCGCAGTTGCGGCATTCCCAGGTCTGGGTTTCGGGGCGGACGAACACCTTGCCCTCTTTGAGGTTTTCCAGCAAGGTCAGGTAGCGGCCTTCGTGATGCCGCTCGATTTTAGCCACCAGGTTGAAGAGGGCCGCGATGTCGGCGAAGCCTTCGGCCTTGGCGTCTTCGGCGAAATTTTTGTACATTTCCGTCCATTCGTAGTTTTCGCCCGCCGCGGCGTCCTTCAGGTTGGTCACGGTATCGGCCACGCACCCGCCGTGCAGGAGCTTGAACCACATTTTGGCGTGCTCTTTTTCGTTGTCGGCGGTAGCCTGGAAGAGAGCGGAGATCTGCTCGTACCCTTCCTTCTTGGCCTGGGAAGCGTAGTAGGTGTACTTGTTGCGGGCCATTGATTCTCCCGCCAGAGCGGTTTGTAGGTTTTGTTCGGTTTTGCTGCCTTTAAATTCCATTTAGTGTTACCTCGCTTATGTTTAAATTTTAGATGACCGGCCAGCCTCTATTATATGAAATTCCGGGGAAAATTTAAAGACCTTTTCCGGTTTGGGCGGACTTTACTTCCCGCCCCCGGTTGTGATAAAATACTTTAAGATTAATCGTATAGCTTAAAGTGATGGGGGGGGTAATATTAATAGAGCTAAGTTATTCCCAAGTTTAGTGCTGCTACTGGTCTTGCTGCTGCTGCTCTCCGGGGGACGGGCAGGCTCGCAAGGAGAAGAGAAGAGCGAAAGCAAATACTTAATCGCCGGGCAACTAATTCCCGTAAGCCGGGTTGATGAATATGTCCGTCCCGACGGGACGGTCTGCTATACAGCAATCGGAGGGGCTTATCTGGCCTGGGAAGCCCAGTCGGGCGTCGGCAATTACATTATCCGGGGGGAGGCCCCCGATAATCCATATCCGATTTACATGCTCACCAGCGGCTATGAAGAAGGAGGTTACGAAGCTCCCCGCCCGGGCTGCCTGCTTAACAGCTTCTCGATCCCTACGGGCGGCTCGCAAGAAACCATGCAATCAATGGCCGAATCTTTGGCGCAAATGTGCATCCAGCAGTTAAGTTCATACACTTTTACCGTTGAGCCTCAATTAGATTACCAAATCACCATGGATTTTGAATACTGGGCGGGCGAACCCCCGGTGGTGACCGGGAAGGGGGAGAAAGACGGTACCGATATAGAACTTACTCCCAAATATCGCATTGATCCCCGATCTAATGAAGAGTTAACGCTACGGGTTAAAATTTTGGGGGCCGACAACCAACCGATTTCCAACCAAAACTTCGACTTAAAAATTTACTGTCCTTATAACGACGGCGATGATGAATTGGGCCGAGGAGGACATCATCACAGCGATTTATATGACAAAACTCTGCTTGCCAATCAACATATCAATAGCTATGGCAGGCCGCTGGTTCACTTCAAGACCGAATCTGGAACAAAAGCCTTAAGTGATCCTAACTATGAAAATCTGTCTTTAGAGAACTATTTTCGAGAAAGGTACCTGGAGCAAAAAACTACTAATAATAATGGAGTTTATGAGGCAGTTTTTAACCCGGGCGATCCCGAATACGGCACCTTGCCGGTTGGGGGATTTTTACGGTTTGCGGTGATCCTTAAAATCAATGAAACTAAAACCATCAAGGCTTATCGTGATCTTGTGGTAATGGTTCCTGCCGGTTTAATGCGCATGCCCTATAGCGCGAACCTGCATTACATTTTAAACGGCGGAACGCAAGAGCATCCCGGCCCCAGCGGGAATTTGCCAAATAATGACTCGCGAAATTTTAACCATTGGGGTACTCCGAACAGCAATGATTTTTTAATAAAATTAGCTGACGATTTTTATGCAGCTTACTCCAAACCATTATATTATAATGATATGTTGTTACGTTTGGGAGGGAAGTTTGATATTGGCCAGGATGACAATGGTGAGCCTGATTCTCTTTGGGTTTTGAATTCCTCTCATTATGAACATTATGGATATGCCAGGGATGGAATAAGTTGTGATCTCCCGACCTCAAATTTAGATGATGATAATTCTAACTGGATTTGGAATTATATTAAAGAAAAAGCACTAAAATTACCATCAAAAAAGTCAAGAATTTATGATGAAGGGGACCATCTCCATCTCAGAATATACGATGCGGCACTTGAATTATAGGAGGAAACCAATGAAAAAAAGCATTTTTATTTTCATCACTTTAATTGGGCTACTTGGAGGATGCGGAAATTTCAACGGTCTGGGTTTTTCTTTGAGTCAAAATAATCCAATAGCATATGAAACCCCGGCTGACCTGAATGCTGACCAAGATTCCCCCATCCCCAATAAAGTTAATGTTCAAGTGGCTCCAATTGCCACTTTCGACCCCCTAACTGAAAAAACCACTTATCAATTTACTTTATTTAGCTTGGATAAGAGCCAACAAGTCGCGGATGCTTTTTTTATTATTTATGATAAAAATGCTCCATACATGATAGAAAACATGAATATTCCTAAACATTGGCATTGGTTTAATATGGGGGCTCCAGATATTCCTCAGCCGGATATTTTCTGGGGTTGCAATACCATCAAAATCCCGGTTCCTCCTTATCATAAGCCTGAATATGCAATAAAACCGGGAGGTAGCCAGGGAGGATTTAGTTTTTCCAGCAACGCCCTCCCGGAGATTGGTAATTTTTATGTACGTGGATTTGTCAGGGCGTGGGCTCCGGAAGGAGAAGCCGGAAAAGAGGGAATTCCTCAAGTGGGAGAGCCTGAATTCCCCAATGACTGCTTCAAAACCCAAACCGTGATTCCCTTCTCCGCTCCTCCCCAGACCTTCGATTTCGCCGCGTTTCAAGCCAAGATGAACGGGTTTATCAATAAATCCGCCGAGTTGGGTTGGATTTCCTCCCGGGGAGCCAAGGAGCAGCTTTTAAATCAATTCGCCTCAATCACCCCCCGGGGTAATAAGTCTATGGAAGTTCTCGCAGGTTTCCTCAACCTGCTGGAAACCAGCCGGGGCAAGACTCTCAACAACTCGGCCTATTACCTGCTCAAGGTCAACGCCCAGTATCTGGAAAACCGCTTAAAGGGCAAGCCCATCCCGGTCTGGCCCAATTTGAAGAAAGAGAAAACCAAAGACCCGGTTTCCGAAGCCCAGCCTTGC
>Ga0310040_1000271_pt1 | contig 54969 bp, 71 predicted proteins | sample EPASupsiteHSE623_FD_200237 | JGI IMG/M metagenome (GOLD analysis project Ga0310040, IMG submission 200237) | Bioremediated contaminated groundwater from EPA Superfund site, New Mexico - Sample HSE6-23 (v2) (version 2) | ecosystem: Environmental > Aquatic > Deep subsurface > Groundwater >...
TCCCTTTTAAACATGCCTAAAACCAGGTCTTATAGCCATGTTATCCACATCCAAAGTGTTAGATAAAGAAAAAAGGACTGTGAAGTCCACGAAGATATCTATATCTTCATTTCGTTACAATCCCTTCACATTTTTTAAGATTAGAATACGTTTAAGAAAACAAGATAAGCGATGAATAAACCGGTTGCAACATAGAGCAATGGGCTAACTTCTTTACCCTTCTTGCTTGCAATCATAACGACGACATAGGTTAAGAAACCGAAACCAATACCATCAGAGATCGAATACGCAAGAATCATCACGAGAATTGTCATGAAGCTTGAAATCGAAATTTGCCATTTGTCCCATTCAATACGACCGATTGAGGTTGCCATCATGGTACCAACAATGACCATCGCTGCTGCAGTCACGCTTGGTGTAACAAGCGAGAGGAGTGGTGATAAGAAGATGGAAAGTAAGAAGAGAACACCGGTAAAGACGGATGCTAAACCTGTTCTTGCTCCTGCACCAACACCGGATAAAGATTCGATATAAGAAGTAACTGTGGATGTACCAAGAACTGAACCAACGATGGTTGCAGATGCGTCAACAACGTTTGCCTTTTGTAAATCTTCTTCTGTGACGCCTTCCATTTGACCGGTTACAGCCATGAGTGTACCGGATGTATCGAAGAAGTCAACGAATAAGAATGCGAAGATTGCAAACCAACCTGCTGGTGTGGAAAGTAATCCGCCGATACCACCAAAAGCTGCACCAAAGGTGGGAGCTAAGGAAGGAACAGCACCGACAAGACCGTTGAACACGGGCATGTTAGCAACACCAAAACCTTCACCAAGGATTAGACCAACAATCGCAGTGATCACAAGACCAAAGAAAACAGCGGCTTTAATCTTGAACGCTAAGAGAACCATGGTTAAGATGATACCAAAGAGTGCGAGGAGTGCAACAGGATTTGTTAAATCACCTAAAGAGGTTGTTGTACCACCGGTGTTGATGACAATACCGACGTTCACTAAACCGATGTAAGCGATGAAGAAACCAATACCAGCACCAATCGCATACTTAAGAGATTGAGGAATCGCGCTTACAATACGTTGGCGAAGACCTGTTAAGGTAACGACTAAGTAAAGAAGACCAGAAACCAAAACCGCTGCAAGTGCTTCTTCCCATGAATAACCCATACCGAGAACGATCGTAAATGAGAAGAATGCATTCAGTCCCATACCAGGTGCTAATGCAACCGGAAGTTTCGCATAAAGACCCATAGCGAGGGTTGCTAAACCGGCAGCAAGTGCAGTTGCTAAGAAAACTGCATTAATATCAAGACCAACAACTGCGCCAAAACCAGACATAAGGTTAGGATTGGCAAACAAAATGTAAGCCATGGTGAGGAAAGTGGTTAAACCACCGAGTAGTTCCTTACCAATGGTCGTACCCCGTTCTTCGATACGGAAGTACTTTTTGATAAACTCCATGTTCAAATCTCCTTTTTCTATAGTTTTGTATTCATATGTATGTGAAAAACAAAAGAAAAAACCACATGGTTTAAATGTGGTCTCTACATATGAAAACGAGAAAAAGATGTTTTCATATCGTAGTCGCAAATTTCACGGATTTGCGGTAGAAACTTGACCTCCACATCAGGTCGATTATACGATACATTGAATACGTAATCATTATAGCAATCTAAATCGAACCTGTAAAGAGGATATTGAACACAAAATGTAAGTAAGCGCTTTTATTCAATCAATCCTTCTTGAACCATCAACGCATGAATCTCTTCAAGGATCTGATCCTCATGATGACCTTCAGTTTGAATGGTAAATACATCACCTTCTGGAATACCAAGTGACATGATACCGATGATCGATTTTAAGGTCATGTGATGTTGTTTGTAGATCAGATCGATTCGATCGTGATATTGACTGGCATGTTGTGCAATTCTTGCTGCAGGTCGTGCATGTAATCCATCCTTGCTTGTAATCACAAACTGTTTTTCTTTCATGCTTTTCTCCCTAAGATGAAATTCATTTTGATCAAGAATGAAGATAAAAGGGTGCCTGATAAAAGGCTGATTAAAAAGCCCCACCAATTAGTCATCAGAAAGACAACGAAAATACCACCATGGGGTGCAGGAACTGCTGTTTGAAACATGGCACATATCATCGCTGCAAAAATACTTCCTAGAATAAGTGGTAGATGGACACTTTTGTGATATGTTTTAACAAAGGGCATCGCACCTTCGGTGATAAAGGATAATCCTGTGATCGCAATCTGTTTGCTCATCTTTCGTTCTCTATCCGTAAAGTCTTTTTTAAAGATCGCTAAAGCAAATGAGATGGCAAGCGGAGGTATCATACCTGCAGCCATGATGGCTGCCATTAAGGCTGAGGAGTGATCGTGTACAATCGAGATCACACCGATCATGTAAGCTATTTTGTTGATGGGTCCACCCATATCAACGGCCATAAACCCTCCTAAAATCATCGCTGCGATCAAAAGGGGAATGCCATCGATGTTGATTATTTCTTGTTCGAGCCAGATGGAAAGCGGTGAGATTAAGAAATTGATGCCAAGCATCGTGATGGCTGTGAAGAGTACACCTAAAAGAGGATAAATTAAGATGGGTTTCATGCTGTTGAATGTTCGTGGTAACTTTTTAAACATCCATTTGATGATCTCCATTAAATATCCCGCAGCAAATCCTCCTAAAATAGCACCCATAAATCCGGATTGTCCGATTAAAGCTAATCCACCAGCTGCAACCCCAGCAACAATACCGGGACGATCAGCAATCGAGAAGGCGATCCATCCTGCTAAGATTGGAAATGTATAACTTAAGACCAGTTCTCCCACGTCATGCAAATAAGGAAACGTGTTTCCAAAAAAGGAAAAACTTGATAATGCAATCAAAAGACCCCCTGCGACAACAAAGGGGAGCATATAAGAAAAACCATTCATCACATGTTGATAGATCTTCATTCGTTCATGCATGTTTAATCCTCGTGATATTGATAAGGTTTAACGTGACCATCTAAGAGGGTTTGAATCAATTTGAAAGGTTCTTGAATCCCTTTATAGATGGGGACTTCAATCAGTGGTTTTCCATGAAATCTTTTTTTATCGATACGGATGTCGGATGCGATGATGACACCGATGCTTTCATCAATATCTTGAGTGGTTAATCTATTTTCAACACCGATGGATCCATTGGTTTCACACGTGATGGTAACACCCAATGATTTCCCTGCATTTTCTAGCATTTCAGCTGCCATGTAAGTATGAGCAATCCCTGTGGGACATGCGGTGACGCAAACGATTTTTTTCATGTTTTCACCTTAACTCATCGTTTCAAGAAGGGCGAGTGCTTCTTCATTGGTCTTCGCTTCTAATAATGCTTCACGGAAGCTTTCATGCATCAATTTACGCGATAGCATGGCGAGGACTTTGAGGTGAGCATTCGTTCCATCTTCAGGCATGGCAATCATAAAAAACAGATTGGCATTCTTGCTATCCATGGCATCAAACCAAACACCTTCATCACTTCGTGCAAAGGCAACCGATGGTTTTTTGACATGTTTTGATTTAGCGTGAGGGATGGCAATCCCATACCCAATACCCGTTGAAAAGATGGCTTCACGCGCATAGATATCGTCTAGGAATCCTTTGAAGTCATCGACGATGTCTTGATCAAGCAAGAGGGTTGCAAGCTCTTCTATCGCATCTTGTTTCGTTTTTGCTTTCAATGTCAAATTGATAAGCGATAGATTGATTAACTCTTTCATCACCATGTCATAACTCCTCAATGACCACTTTGGTCTGGTATTTTTGAATGTCGCGATGGGTGGCTAATTTCCCAGAAAATACGGTTGCTGATGCAGCTGCAACCGCTTCAATGAAGGCTTTTTTAGGATCTTCAGTCATGTGATACATCGCGATAAATCCTGCAATCATGGAATCCCCAGCACCTATCGTAGAAACAGGCGTTCCTTCGATAGGGTGTGCGAGATAAGCGTTGTTGTTGTCTAAATAAAGTGATCCTCTTTCACCGAGTGAAATGATCAAATGCTTGACACCGCGATAGATGAGTTGTCTGCCATAAAAGATAATTTCATCGATCTCAAAAAGATCCATCAACAAATAATCGTTTAATTCTTTTAAGTTAGGCTTCATCAAAAAGGGTTGATGATCGATGAATTGATGGAAAGCATCACCTGGTGTATCCATTACAAACGGGATGTTTTTATCATCGCAGATTTGAGCAATCTGCTGAAAGGCATCACGCTGGCCATTAGGTGCGGAACCACCGACGATGACGGTATCATGTTCATTCAAACCTCGAATGGTGGTTAAAATGCTCTCAAAGAGTTCATCTTTGACACGTGGTCCTTCATGGTTGAGTTCGGTTTCATGATCAACCATCATCTTGACGTTAATCCGCGTATCACCATCGACCCATATGGCATTCAAGTCAAGGCCATAATCTTTTTTGATGGTATCTAAAAGATAGCGTCCCGTAAAACCACCTAAAATGGTGATGGGATAAGATGGGATGCCTAAATTTTTCAAAACAACCGACACGTTAATCCCTTTTCCACCGGGATGAAGGGATGCTTTTTTAAAGCGATTCAGTTGGTTCAGTTCAAAACGGTCAACTTTGATTTTATAGTCAATCGCTGGATTTAACGTCAATGTATAGATCACACCCATCGCTCCTTTAGTCTTATTGTACCTAATTTTACCAAAAAAGAGAATGAAACGTTTGATAATACAAAAAAAGGGGTGATGGACACCCCTTACGCAATCGTTTTGCGTTTAAAATTACCGAAGACGTTTTTCACCGGTCGTGTGACAATAAAGGCGTTGGGATCAAGTGCTTTGACAAGTCCTACCAAGGTGTGGAGTTCATACGATGAAATGACGACATAAATCAACGTTTTTTCGTGATGAGAATAGGCACCTTCAACCTTCATGAGTGTGACGCCACGATAAACCTTATGGAGAATTTCATCGACTAAAAGTTGTGCATGATTGGTGATAATATCTACCGATAAGAAATGATAAGACGTATGCATGCGGTCGGTTAAAATGGTCGTGACAATGATTCTAATCACCGTATAGGATGCGATGACGCCACCGGTGATGATTTCACCTGAAGGACCCATCTTTCCACCGACAATCAGTCCACCTAAGATAGCAATCGCAACGTTCATGACCATCGAGATAAATCCTACGGATTTGCCTTTACGAAGTGACCAATATTGAGCGATAATATCAAGTCCACCGGTGGATGTTCCATAGCGCAGTGCAGCACCGCCACCTACACCGATGAGAAGACCTCCTAATACCGCTGCTGCAAACGCATCACTGCGGTCGGTTAATCCCATATTGACGACGGGTAACCATGATAAAATGAAAGCTTGTAAAACGATGGAAATGATGCTGTGAATGGTGAAGCGATGGGATACACCAAACCAACCGATCAGAAGGATGGGGATGTTCATGACGATGATAAAGATACCTAAGAAATGAGGACCAAAGTCAATGCCAAACCACACATAAACGCTATCACGAACCAATTGCCCTAATCCAGGAATACCACCGGTATAAAGCGGGACGACGGATGCTTCCAAAAACCAGGCAACACCAATCCCATAGATAATCGTTGATAACACCACCGCGATGAGCCGTTGAACTTCGGGCCATATTTTTTGTTTCATTTGATCAGATCTGATCCACGAACGAAACTTACTCATGTTGGTCATGAAGAATCTCCTCGAGTTTCTTGTTTAAATCGTAACGTTCAAAGAGCACTTCTGCTTTGCCTAACGTCGTTTCTTGGTAACCACCAAAGGTTTCTAACGATTCAAACGATAAATCATGAATACCCGTTTGAGCTGCAATCTTTTTCGATGTTTCTGGAATAAAAGGTTGTAAGAGAATAGCAACATAACGAATGGTTTCTAATAAGCTGTAGAGCACATGATCTAAAATATCTTGTTTATTGGGATCTTTCATGAGTGCCCATGGTTCTGAAACATCGATATATTTATTGGCATGACGAGCGAGTTTGACGACTTCTTCTAAAGCGTCCGCGACGCGAAGTTGATCCATGTAAGCTTTCATCGTGGGTAGAACATGAAGTGCTTTTTCTTTGAGTGAAAGTTCGAATGGTTCTTGGAGTTGAACTTTTTTGATGATGCCATTGCGATACTTATGTGCCATACCAATCGTACGGTTGACAAGATTACCAATCGTGTTGGCGAGATCTGAGTTGTTGCGTTCAATGACGAGTTCATAGGTGATGTTGCCATCTGCAGCAAATGGAATTTCATGCAAGACATAATAACGAACAGCATCGACTCCAAAGTATTTGACAAGTTTATCGGTATACATCGTATTGCCCACCGATTTACTCATCTTGGATTTGTTAACCAAAACCCAAGGGTGACCAAAGATCTGTTTGGGAAGTTCAAGACCTAACGCCATTAAGATGATGGGCCAATAAATGGTGTGGAAGCGTAAGATATCTTTACCGATCAGATGAACATCTGCTGGCCAGTATTTTTTATACTGTGCAGTTAGAGGTTGATCGGGATGGTAGTCGAGACCTGTGATGTAGTTCGAAAGGGCATCAATCCAGACATAGACCACGTGTCCTGGGTCAAACTCAACGGGAATACCCCATTTAAAGGATGTTCTTGATACTGAAAGATCAGGAAGTGGTTCTTTTAAGAAGTTTTGAATCATTTCGTTTCGACGTGACTCAGGTTCAATAAACTCTGGATGTTCTTCGATATGTTTGAGCAGCCGTTCTTGGTAAGGATGTAATCTTAAAAAATATGCGGCTTCTTTTGTCCATACCGGAACATCACCGTTAGGTCCTTTGCCATCAACGATATCTTTTTCTAAAATGAACGCTTCTTCGGCGACAGAATACCAACCTTCATATTCTCCGAGGTAAATATCACCTTGGTCATAAAGCTTTTTAAAGATGGCTTGAACTGCTTTGATATGACGTTCATCGGTTGTGCGCACAAACTGATCATAAGACACATTCACCTTGTCATAAATCCGTTTAATTTCTGAGGAAATATGGTCAACAAATGCTTGAGGTGAAAGTTCATTCACGGTCGCTTTTCCTTCAATCTTTTGACCGTGCTCATCGGTTCCCGTTTGAAAGAACACATCGTAACCTTCTAAACGCTTAAAGCGGACGATGGCATCCGCTAAAATCGCTTCATAAACATTCCCAATATGGGGAATACCTGAAGCGTAGGCAATGGCTGTTGTTAAAAAATATTTTTTCTTTTCCATGATCAAAACCTCCTCTATATAAAAGAAACGTCATCCTTAAAAAGATCTAAGGACGACGTTGACATCGCGGTACCACCTTAGTTCTGAAGTTGCCTTCAGCACTCAATATCCTTAACGCGGACTTACGTCTCGGTCTACCTATCGACCGAAAGGCTCGAAAACCATGTTCATCTTTTGTCCTGTATCGCTTGCACCACCCGCGATCTCTCTTGACAAGCTACAAAAGATTACTCTTTTTCTCATGGCCTATATGAAAATCTTTATACATTCATATTATACGATAAAGGTGATAAAAATCAAGAAGAAGATGCATCAATTTTGACGATGCGATAAACTTCACTTTTCGGTAGATGATGCTTTTCTGCGACCACCTTCATCGCCTCTTTAGAAGGCATACCTTCTTTAATTAAAGATAAGTAATGTTCTTTAGGTGATAGTGCAGGTATATCGGGTTCTTGATCGCCTTCAAGGATGATGACATATTCACCCTTGGGGTTCATCGCCATCATGATAGCATCACTTAATGAAGAGCGAATGATGGTTTCAAAGGCTTTGGTGAGTTCACGTGCAATGGCTATCTTTCGATTTCCAAGCACCTGATACATCTGTTTTAATGTTTTTTCCATACGATTGGGCGATTCATAGATGACAAGTGTTTCCTTGCGTTTGATATAGTTGGATAAAAGGGCTTGTTGTTCACTGCTTTTTCGTGGAAGAAATCCGATAAACGTAAAGGGTTGAATGATCAAACCGGAGGTGACAAGTGCTGCTAAGATGGCGCTTGCTCCAGGGATGCTCACGACATGAAATCCTTTTTGAATGACTTCTTGAATGATCTCATAACCGGGATCGCTGACACCTGGGGTACCTGCATCACTGATCAGGGCGAGATGTTTTCCTTCTTCGAGCAACTTGATAATCGTTTCTGATTGTTCGGTTTTATTAAATTCATGATAGCTCATCAATTTATTCTTTATCCCATAGTAAGAAAGAAGGACACCGGATGTACGTGTGTCTTCAGCTAAGATGAGATCAACCTCTTTTAAGATCTCAACCGCACGATAGGTCATATCTTTTAGATTCCCAATAGGGGTCGATACGACATAAAGAATCGGTTTATCGTCTTTAAAGCTTTGTTGCATCAGTGGTTAACCACGCGCTTAGCGCGTTCTCTTAAATCACGTTCCATGTAGACGATTTGCATCAACTGTTTCTTCTTTTGATCGGTAATTCCAAATTTTTCACGAATACCTTCAAGGAAAAAATGTTCCGTTGTGTTATAAAAATCATCAAACATCGTCACCTTCACGAGATTTAAATAGACAATATTTTTCACGGTTGGGCTCGCTTCAACAAAGTATTGAATGGTTTCATCCAATTCTTTGGAGAGTGCAAAATGATATTCCGAGACGATGCCATCGCCCACTTCAGCGAGCATGATGTTTAAGATGCGCTGTTCAATTTCTGTGGGTTCACCATCCACAGAAACCATGTGCATGACCAAATCAAGGAATTTTAGTTTTTCCTTACGATTGAGTAGTGTTAAAAGCATGTTATTTACCTCCGTAAATGTCGACCATTGCTTGGGTCAAATGATGTTTTTCGACGTATAGAATGAGTGGGGGTTCCACGGTTAATCCAGGACTTCCGTTTTTCATAGCTTCAATCAACAGATGATTGGCCGGACGATCCACATAGGGATGAACAAAGCGAATCCGTTTAGGAACAAGCTGATATTGGGTGAATAAGTCCATGATTTCAGAGAAACGATCAGGACGGTGAATCATCGTGAAGTAACCCCCAAATTTTAAGACTTTTGATGCAATACTCACCAACTCTTCTAAGGTAAGCTTCACTTCGTGACGTGCAATGGTATCATCTTCGTTATCGTTTAAAAGCGATTGTTCACCGACCTTGAAGAACGGTGGATTAGAAATAACCGCATCCACATCCTTCATCTCTAACCCTTTAACATCCATGTGGATGCAGGAGAGTTGATGTTCAAGATGGTTGAGTTGAATGTTTTTTAAAGCTTGTTGATAACGTTCTTCTTGAATTTCAATACCGATGATTTTAGCTTTTGTCTTTTTGGAAAGATAAAGCATCAAAGGACCTGCACCTGTTCCGATATCTAAAACGACTTTTGCTTTTGCAGGAATTCGGGCAAAATGTTGGAGAAGGACAGTATCTAAATTAAACGCTTGTCTTGAGTTTTGTTCGATCCATAGATCGGTGCCAAGTAATGTGCGAAGCATCTTAAGCGCGCTTGATATCTTTAAGCGCTAACCATTCATAACCACCGTTTTCAGCGTGAAGAACGCGAACTTTTTGGGCGATGATGTTCAGTTCAACGACGGTTGCTTCACCTTTAGGTGTGATCACTTTTTCTTTTAAATCGGGCATGATTTGTTTGAGTTCAGTATAAACGTCATCTTCATATTTGATGCAGCATAAAAGTTTACCGCATACACCACTAATCTTTTGGGGATTCAGTGCAATGTTTTGGTTTTTAGCCATTTTGATCGAAACCGTGTCAAATTCACCGATGAACGTGGTGCAACACAAGATGAGACCACATGGACCGATACCACCAATCATTTTAGCTGCATCCCTAGGTCCGATTTGACGAAGTTCAATACGGGTGTGATACACTTCGGATAAGTCGCGGACTAAATTTCTAAAATCGACACGATTTTCCGCTTCAAAATAAACCAAAAGACGTTTCCGATCGAGTGTATATTCTGCACCTAATACTTTGATGTCGAGCTCATTTTCTTTGGCGAGTTGTTTCGCTTTGTCGGTGATCGCAGGTTCAAGGGTACGATTGTACGCTTCTTCTTTAATATCCCCTTCGGTTGCGATGCGCAAAATAGGCTTTAACTCTGCGGTAAGATCGGTCTCTTCGATCTCTTTTAAAACATACACTTTTCCTATTTCAATCCCACGTGATGTTTCAACAACAACGCGGTCGTTTTTTTCTACGGTTAATCCCTCGTATGAGAAATAGTATTTTTTTCCTGCTTCTTTGAATTGAACCAAAGCAACACGCATAACATTACCTCTTTTTCTCTAGTATATAAAATAAGTGATCGAGCGCCAATTCTAAATTGATAAAATAGGATTGTTGCTGCAAAATTTCTTGTATCTTTTCAATGAGATCATTGACTTCTGAAACCTGCATGGTATCACTTTGTACCTGAATGTATTCACGTAAAAATTGATAAACGATGGGTTGATGTGTCCGGTAATGGACCCAATCTAAAAAGTATAAAAGTAGTAACTCCAAAAAATCCATGAAGAAATCACGATCTTGAAGAAGAAATCCTGATTTTTGTCCAAAATAGACGGGAAATGAGATATCTTTTTTGCTCCAAAGTGTAGCTACTTCTTCGATGAGTTTTATCATATCGAGGAAGTTAGGATTTTCAGCAAGCAGCGTTGCTTCTTCAAGATTTTTGGTGAGATAAGGGGCAAGCGTTGCCACTTTTTCATCGACGCCTAACGCGAGCAATTCCTTTTCTAAGTCCGCTTCATCAATCCCTTTTAGCGTTAAAATCTGACTTCTTGATTGTATGGTGGTGATGACATCGTCTTTACTTTCAGCCAGTAAAAATCCGTAAACGTTATGACTTGTCGGTTCTTCCATAAACTTAAGCAAGGAATTTGCTGCAGCGGTGCTGATCTTTTCAATGCCTTTGATCACATAAATGCGGGGTCCACTGACTAAAGCGGTTTTGGAAAACTCGGTTTGAAGTGCTAAAATTTGTTCCTTTTTAATCGTTAAACCATCGGGTTCAATCACCATCATGTTTTGGACTTTACGCTCTTTGATCTGAAGTTTTAAATGCGGGGAATCAGGTTTTCCTTGATTGAGAATCAAATACGCAACATCATCGACGAGTTGCGATTTTCCTGAGCCTTTCGGTCCACAGATCAGGTAAAGGTGGGCGAGTCTGCTCTTTTTAATCGTTTGTTCTAGAAAGTTTAAGGCACGCTTCATAGACGCTTTAAAATCTCTTGGTAGATGGTTTCCGTGATGTCATCAAGCGATGCTGTTCCATCGATGGTGACGATGCGCTTGGGATAACGCTTGGCAACTTCTAAATAGCCTTCTCGAACACGCGTATGAAAATCGAACGCTTCCTGATCCAAGCGATCGTACTTGTCGCGATGTGCGATGCGAGATAGACCCACTTTGGGATCTAAATCAATATAGAAGGTGAGGTTTGGCATGTTATCAACCGCGTGGCGGTTAATCGATAACACGAACTCAAAACCTAAGTTTCTTGCATAAGCCTGATAGGCGAGTGAGGAGTCCAAGAAACGATCGCATAAGACGATTTTGTTTTGTTTTAATGCAGGTAAAACGACTTCATCGAGATGCTGTGCACGCGCAGCAGCTAAAAGAAGGGCCTCCGTAAAAGGGGTTACGCCTTTGTATTTGGGGTTTAAGATGATGTCGCGGATGGACTCAGCAATCATCGAACCTCCCGGTTCTCGGGAAGTGATGACTTCATGGGTTTTTCTTAAACGCTCTGCAATTTTTTGAATCAAGGTTGTTTTACCGGTGCCTTCGCCACCTTCAAAAGTGATAAACATCGTTTACACGTCCTTATGTTTTCTTAGATTGTAGTTGATTTTAACAAGGAAGAGTCCTCTCGCTTCAGCGGTTTTACCGGCGAGATGACGATCTTTGGTTTGTAAGATGTCAGTGATGATGGAAACCTCTTTACGATGGAGTCCAATTTGAATCAGCGTTCCCATGATGGAGCGCACCATGTATTTGAGAAACGAGTTTCCATGGAAGGTGAAAATGTAATGTTTTTTCGTTTCTTTCAGGGTTGCTTGATAGATGGTTTTGATGGTGGGTTTCCCTGGAACAAGTTGGCAAAATCCACGAAAATCATGGGTTCCGATAAGAAGCGGGAGTGCTTCTTTCATCGGTTCAATGTCTAAATTGCGGATATACACTTCATAATTTTTAGTGAAGGGTGTTTCAGGCTTTTTAGCAAGCACATACTTGTAAACCTTGGAGGTTGCAGAATGTCTTGCATGAAAATCAGAGGCTACCTTCTTCACACTTTTGATGCGTATGTCTAAAGGCATTCGATCATTGATCCCTCTGACCCACGTGTTGGAATCTAAATCAATGTCTGAGTTGAAATGAAAGACTTGACCGATGGCATGAACACCTTTATCGGTACGTCCCGCACTAAAGATTTTAATCTCCGTTTGTGTCATCAGACGCATCGCTTTTTCAATCACTTCTTGAATACCTAAACCATTATTCTGACTTTGAAAGCCTGCATAATTGGACCCATCATAACTGACGATGGCTTTGTATCTCATTTATAGAACCCTCGTGGCGATGATCGCCCCTAAAATGAGGAGAACGACAATGACGGATAGAACATCAGAGAGTCCAATGTTGTATTCGTCAACTTTCGTGCGTTTCGCACCGATGACATAACCTCTGACTTCCATCGCGTTGCCTAAATCTTCAGCTCGCTTGAAGGAGATGACAAAGACAGGGATGAGGAGTGAGATGATTTGAATCACTTTATCTTTAAATTTGCTTTCTTTAAAGTCAACACCACGAGAAGCTTGCGCTTTCATGATTTTTTCGGTTTCACCCAAAAGCGTTGGGATATAGCGTAAGGTGAGTGATAACATCATCGCGATGACATCTACGGGAACTTTGATCCATTTCAATGGTTTGAGTAGGGATTCAATGGCGTAGTTTAAATCTGTTGTCATCGTTGTAAAGGTGAGCAGTGATGTCATGATGATGACGTTTGTGATTCTTACAAAGATAAATCCAGCACGCATCAACCCTTCATCATAAATATTTAAGGTGTAACTGTAGAGATTGATGTAGGGTAAAAGATATTGTACAAAGAAGACTAAGAACGTGATCAGGAGGAAATAAAGAATACGTGCTTTGATGTACTTCTTAGACCAATGATAGAAAATGATTAGGAGGATGATGGCGAGAATACTCGTCACAGAGAGATGAAAATCAAAACTGGCGAGAAGGGTTCCTCCGCTGATGAAAAACAGTTGGATAAAAAACGTAAATGTTAAGAGAAAGACAATCGGACGAAGTCCATTGATGACTTTCTTCAAAGGAATTCCCGATGATGTGGTAAGAATCATCATGCCAATGAAGATGGCAACCATCGGGATGATGGCTGTAAGTTCTGTAGAGATCGGGATAATGAATGTTCCAACCAATAAGGCAACCAATGAAAATAATTTGATGCGTGGGTCTAAGCGATGAAGCCATGAATCGCCGGGTATATATTGACCAATCGTGATGTTATTCATGGGACACCTCCTTCAGGTACTGAAGTAGGGATGGATAGTCGTAATGCGGTTTATAAGGAAGTCCAATCTCTTTTTCAAGATGTTTTAAAATCTTAAGTGGAGTCGGCATATCCAAGTGGAATTCTTCAAAATGTGGATGTTCAAAAAGACGTTCTTTAGGTCCATCGTAGACCAAGGTCCCATTATCTAAAACCATGACGCGTTTCGCGTATTGTGCCACTAAATCCATATCATGGGTGATCATGATGATGGTTTTATGTTCTTTTTCGTGTATGTCTTGGAAGATGGCCATTAAGTCTTTACGACCCTGTGGATCTAAACCTCTTGTCGGTTCATCTAACACAAGAATGTCAGGTTCCATCGCTAAAATACCTGCAACCGCAACTCGTCTCATCTGTCCACCGGAGATACGGAAAGGGGATTGTTCATAAAGATTTTCATCAATCCCAACTTTTTGAGCAGCTCTTTTCGCTTTTTCCATCGCTTCTTGTTCGGTCGACTTAAAGTTTTTAGGTCCAAACATGATATCTTTTAAAATGGTTTCTTCAAAGAGTTGATATTCGGGAAATTGAAAAACAAGACCAACCTTCTGGCGAAGGTAATTGATCTTTTCACTCTTCTTTGGGGGAAGCACATGACCAAAAATGACCACATGACCTTTAGAAGGTAAGAGGAGTGCATTCATGTGCTGTACTAAGGTTGATTTACCCGATCCAGTATGCCCGACAATCGCGATGAACTCATCGTTTGGTTTGATATCAAATGAGATATGTCCGATGGCATCATAATTGACTTTAAAACCTTTGTAGGCGTAGCTTACATCTTCGAATTGAATGCCCATAGCGCCTCCAAAAGGGATGGATTCACATTGGAATCCTTGAGTAAGTCGTTATAAAGTTGAAGCCCAAAAGGAAGCTCCAAATGTGATGATTTGAGTTTTGTTTCTTCTTGAAACACCTCTTTGGGTGTTCCTTCAATCAACACTTCGCCATCCTTTAAAACGATTAAACGATCGCTTAATGCTGCAAACGATAAATCATGTGTAATCGTGATAATCGTTTTACCAAGTGATTGATTGAGATATTTGATCAGATCGATGATCTCTTGTGTTCCTTCAGGGTCTAACATGGAGGTTGCTTCATCGAGGATAAGAATATCTTGTTCCATGGCGAGTGCACCCGCAATGGCAACCCGTTGTTTTTGTCCGCCTGATAATTGGTGGGGTTCTTTATTTAAAAAAGCTTCCATGCCGACGAGTTTGGCGTAATGATTGATTTTATCCACCATCTCATCATGGGGGACACATTGATTTTCTAGACCAAAAGCGATATCGTGTTTGACGGTAACACCGACAAACTGATTATCGGGATTTTGAAAAACAATCCCAATCTTCTTTCGAATGACAGGAAGGTTTTTTTCATTGAGGGGTAATCCATCGATATCAATTTCACCCTGTGTGGGCGCTAATAAACCAACAAGACACTTGGATAGGGTTGATTTTCCTGAGCCGTTATGCCCTAAAATAGAGACCCAAGAACCCTTTTCAATCGAGAGGTTCACCTTGCGCAATGCTTCATCGTTTTGATTGTAAGAAAAGCTTAAGTTGCGGACTTGAATCATGCATGTTCACCTACATTTCGTACCTTAACATTATATCATGATAACTAAAGTTATGAAAGCAAGCACACAAAATATCCCCTATTTTATCCATCTGTTGATGGAGGGGTCAATGATGATGATTTTTATGTCTTTGAAAATCAATGTAAAAAGATGGTATTTTTTAGCCGTTTTATTTATAATAGGTATGTTAACATATGAGGTGGAAAACATGGTACATACATTTACAACGAATAATTTTGATGCTGAAGTTCTTCAAAGCAACGTTCCTGTTTTGGTTGAATTTTGGGCAACATGGTGCGGACCTTGCCAAAGAGTCGCGCCTATATTAGAGGACTTAGCAAAAGATGTTTTAGATGCTGCAAAAATCGGTAAACTTGATGTCGATGAGGAATATGAAGTCGCGGATGAATTAGGCATTATGAGTATTCCGACATTGATTGTTTTTAAGAATGGTAAAGTGCATCAATCGACGATTGGTGTTCAATCCAAAGAGACTTTAAAGAAACTTCTTGATTTATGAAAGACGCCATCATTATCGGCTATGGACCTGCTGGCATCTCAGCAGCCATCTATTTAAAAAGACAAGGCGTTGAACCTTTAGTCATCGGAAAAGATTTGGGTGCACTCGAAGGTTATGACGACAAAGTGGAAAACTTTTATGGCTTGGTTGAGCCCATTTACGGTAAAGACTTAATTCGTAATGGCATCAAGCAAGCACAAAACCTCGGGATTGAAGTGATCACGGATGCTGTTATTTCTTTAAAGATGCAAGGCGACATTTTTGAAGTCATCACAACCCAAGAACACTATGAAACAAAGACGGTGTTACTTGCAACCGGTAAAACCAGACGAACGATGAGTAGACAAGGTTTTAGCAAGTATCGCGGTAAGGGCATCAGCATGTGTGCTACTTGTGATGGATTCTTCTATCGCAGAAAAAAAGTGGGCATTATCGGATGTGGTCCTTACATGCTCCATGAACTTGAATACTTAAAAAAAATGACCAAAGATATCATCGTTTTCACCGATGGACATGTGCTTCATGGTGAGGTGGATGTTCCTGTTGTCCATGATAAGATCTTAAAGTTTTGTGGGACAGAAAAACTGACACATGTTGAGACTTCAACAGGTAAAGTCGAACTTGATGGTATGTTTGTCGCATTAGGTGTTCCAAGCTCTGTTGAATTTGCATCACAACTCGGTGTGATCATTGAGAAAAATAATATCGTGGTCAACGATCATTATATGACAAATATCCCGGGATTGTTTGCTGCAGGGGATGTCATCGGTGGAAAGTTGCAAATTGCAAAAGCTGTCTACGATGGTATGAATGCTGCAGATGCCATCTACAACTATATCCATAAAAAATAATCACTTGGGTTGAGAGCTCCCAAGTGATTTTCTTTATTCATTGACGTAATGATACGGATAACTTGAAATAGGACCACGTGCCATGCGAAATCCAACGGTACTTAAGGCTGATGTTGCTTGAAATGGTATGGGTACTGATGGGTAGATCAGTTGATCGTAATGTCCGCCCATGACAGATTTTGAACTGCCCTTTTCGGCATAAAAGTCTTGAACCCATTCGCTAACGTTACCCGACATATCATAGAGTCCCCATGGATTACCAGCTTTTAAACCTACATCATGGGTGATACTGCCACTGTTTTCAAGATGCCATGCTACAGCATCCCGTGCAAGCGTTGTGTTTTCAATTTGACCAACCAAATAGGTTTCATCAACCCAATAATATCCAGCAAACCATTCAGTATAGCTTCTCGCCGATGTCAACTCGGTGAGCCGTGCAGCCATCATCCATTCCATCATGGTGGGTAGTCGATATCCATTTTTATTCGTAACCGTGATATGATCGATTTGATGATTCACCGATCTTAATACATCATTGTAATAATAATAGACAGGTTCTAGACCCTCATATTCTGAGAATGCATTCAACCATACCACAGCATCCATCCATGAGATGGTTGTCACAGGTTGATTTTCATATCCTGTGGGGTATGCACCGATATTTCCGACGTTGCCTGGTCTTCCGGGATTTCCGAAGGTGTAATCAAGCGTGCTGCTTGCCCAAAAGATAACTTCATGCCATAGTGCATATGTCACTTCGTATCTGCCAATTTGAAAACCACCTTGAATGGCAATACCTTCATCGTATCCACCAGGTTTTGGGACATAATAAATCTCACCTGAATTACCGATAGATGCCATCTCATAACGGCCCCATAAAGCGTATAACGTTTCACTCGTATCATCGATTCGTGTGATGTGATTCTTATACGATGAATCCTTATGCCATCCTAGAAAATGATAACCATCTTTAGTGGGTACATATAAGCGTAATGAATCACCTACAGTAAACGTATGAGGTGCAAGTGATGATCCGTCGATAGTCTCAAAGATGACGTGCTTGATCAGACCTTGAGGGACCCATTTCGCATATAACTTTAAATTGAGATGTTGGATGTGATTCAAAATCGTTGGACTGAGTGGTCGCATCAAATCTTCATCGATAAACCATCCCATGAAAAGATAACCTTCACGTGTCGGTGTATGTTGGAGCATCGGTAGTGGTCGATCCGCTTGAAAGGTTATATCATCAAATATGGTTCCTCCATTGGATTCAAAACTGATGGTATAAGTTTCAATGGTTTCTTCACGAGAATAAAACATGATACCATAGATGATCAATCCGATAAGGATGATCACAATAAGGGTGTATACGGGAATCGCAGAGCGACTTGCAAAGTAGCTTCTTCGTCCAAATAAACGTCTTCGTCCAAACCCTTCAAGACCTCGACCGTTGTACGTATCCATATCACGTGCAACGCGTTCACCTCGTTCTTTAGGATCGACTTGACGTTCAGCGCTCGCGCCTCGCCAGTAATCGTTGACTTTATTTGCATCTTTGAAATTATGGTTTCCACCTTTGTATGCCATCATGTCCCCCTGTAAATAATTATTTTCGATTATTCACAATTATTGTATACTATTTTTAATCATATTGCAAGAATATCCAAACATTTCACCTTCAAATCGTTAAAAATACATGAAATATCTTAAAGAAATAAACGCATGCCCGATCAGACATGCGTATTTTATCATTTTGTTTTTTGTTCCATATAGCGAAGATAGGTTGATACAATGAGGAATGCGATTAAACCATATCCCCACCACGTCAAAAATGTGCCTAAAAATGTGGTCATGACCAATCCAAAGATTACGGTCAGATTGACGATGAGATTCATCCAACTCTCCATCTTCTCTTCTAAATCGTGATGGATTAATCCTACACCAAGTGAAATCAAATGAAGGATGACACCAAGAAGGACGAACGCAATTACGATATTTCCGAGGATGAGATAATCACCTTTGATGATGGCATCAATCGCATTCATTTCAACCCGTTCATTTCCGACTTCAAGATAAACGATTGGGAAAAAGAAGAGTGCTGTTAAAAGGATTTGAACAACGAATCTTGAAACTTTTAAGATCATATTAGAGTTTTGAATCATCAACAGAATCTAAGTAAGCACGAATGGGCTTCACGATCTCTTTGATGGTTCCTTTCTTGAAAGGATTCTTAAGACTTGCTTCTTTGACAAGACCTAAGAAGCTCTTCGATCCTCCGAGCTTACAAAGCTTCAAATAACTGTCTAAAGCCTTCTTGTGGTTATCTTGACTCTTGACCCAATATTGGAATGCGCACACCTGTGCGAGGGTATAATCGATGTAATAGAAGGGTGAACCAAAGATATGTCCTTGTCTAAACCAGAATGTTCCTTTTTCCATGAAGGCATCGTCATCATAATCCTTAAAGGGAAGATATTTCTTTTCAATGCGTCGCCACGTTGCTTTACGTTCATCAGGTGTCATGTTGGGTTTTTCATAGACTTCATGTTGGAATTCATCCACAGATGCACCATAAGGGAGGAAAGATACAGCGCCTGCTAGATGACTAAACTTATATTTTGCTGTGTCTTGAATAAAGAAGGAGTCAATCCAAGGCCACGCTAAAAATTCCATGCTCATCGAATGGATTTCTGCAGCTTCCATGGTTGGCCATCTGTATTCAGGAATGAGATCTCTTGAGGAATATACTTGGAAAGCGTGACCCGCTTCATGGGTTAACACGTCAACGTCATGAGAGGTACCATTGAAGTTTGCGAAAATGAAGGGGGCGCTGTACCCAGGAAGGAAGGTACAATACCCACCACCTTGTTTACCCGCTTTCGCATCGAGGTCTAAAAGATCTTGATCGAGCATGAAGTTAAAGAACTTAGAGGTTTCAGGTGACATTTCATCATACATCTTTTTCGCACGAAGGACCTGCCATGCACGATCACCTTTGGGTGTGGGATTACCCGATAAGAAGGATAAGGCTAAGTCATAGGATTTGGGATTTTCGATGCCTAAACGCTTCGCTTTACGTGAGGTGAGTTCATTGACTAAAGGCACGATATCTTCATAGATTTGATCGCGATAATATTTGACATCTTTTGCTGTATAGTCGGTGCGTCCAAAACGATCATAACCGAGTTGAACAAAGTTTTCATACCCTAATGCTTTCGCAATCTTTGTTCGAACCTTCACCATATCATCATAGATTCGATCATATTGGACTTCATTGTCTTGGAAGAATTTTGAAACAGCAAGCTGAGCTTGGTGTCTTGTTTCGCGATCTAAGTCTTGGAGAAATGGAGCCATTTGAGAGAGGTTATAAATACCGCCCTTAAAGGGGATCTTCGCAGAGGCTTGAAGTTTTCCGTACTCTGTCGAGAGTTTGTTTTCTTGTTGAAGATCGGGAATGATTTCTGGTTTAAATGTTTTCTTCGCGAGTTCTCCTCTTTCAAACAAGAGTGAACCAAATTCTTTGACTAATCCCTCACGATGTGGAGAATCTAAAAGTTTTTCAACAAACATTTGGTCATATTGACGTAAGATGGGACCATTTTCATCAAAGAAGTTTTGTTCTTCTTCGTAGAAGGCATCGTTGGTGTCGATGCTGTTACGAATGGAGACAAGTGTACCCATCGTTTGAAGCTCATCATTGATCTTAAAGATATCGTATGCAGCTTGAATTTCTGTTTTAACATCTTTTCCTGTGTTGATCAGGGCAAGTTTTTCTTCTAAACTCTTCTTGACTTTGTCAAGGTCAGGGCGTTCATACTTAAATTCACTAAATTTCATAGGGATTACCTGCTTTCTTTAGGGTTAATTATACTATGGATTTAACGAGAAGACAAGAAATGAAAAGGAAAGCGTGGCTTTCCTTAGGTGTTATCGGTCAATTTGATGTATTTGATTTAGGTTTCAAAATACATCTTAAGTTTGTAAAGAACGAAATCTTGAGGGTTTTTAGTTGGATCTGTTGATGAAAATGTAACCTATGACATACTCATCGTTATGATTGAGGGTGTATCGAAGAGATAGTGTATCTTGTGAAGGAAATTGTTCAAAGTATCTTGAAATATAAGCTGATTTGATAGTCAGCATATGATCTTCAATTTGGTAATCTTCTGTGGTGATGGTAAAACTTGATGTCAATCCCTGAATGTTACCCCCAAACAGTTCAAACTGAAGCGTGATATCGCCCTCTTCAAATGTAACATTGTTATACGATACGATATAGGGTAAATTTGTGTCAATCACGTTTAGATTCAGGTGAAATGATCCTTTATTTCCTAGAGAAATTTCAAATACATAGAGGAGTGGTGTAAGTGTACTCAGATATGATGATTTAAAGAAAAGTTGTCGATTGGTATAAATGTAGTGGTCTGATGAAATGATCTGATTATTGAATTTTATATTCGTAATGGTCACATCTTCACTAAATGTGTAAACAATGAGATCAAAGGTTGATTGAACGCTGTAGTTATGGCGTACGTTTTGAAGTTCAAGATGGATTGAAAATACATAACGATCAGAATAAAAAGAATCAAAATAACCCTCTGCTCTAGCTTTCACACGAATCGAATAATCTCCTGCAAGATTAAGAATGTGAGATGTTGATGTTAAAATGATTTGTTCACCATTTATTTCCAACACATAACTTGTAGCATGTTCAACAGCATCAAATGAGAACGTTGATCCTTCGTACCTCAAGTTTTGGGGAATGGCTAATCTTTTGTTTTCATCGTTAGTTTTACATCCATAAAGCGATAGTAAAACCAATAAAATCAGTAGTATCTTCTTCAATGTCTTTCCTTCTTTCACTCATTCATCATAACATGAATTGAATCATTTTGTAAATCTCAATGAAAAGGTGTGAGCGGATGCTCACACCTTATTTAAATGTTACCAAATCTCATCAACAAAATGAGGGTAATCAATGAATGGATTACGGTTATGTTGATAAGAGTAAATCACATCGTTTCGATTTCTTTCAAAATCATCAACAGGATCATCAATATGCCATTGAAGTAGAATGTTTAGCATCGCCATTTGATAGAGTGTTGGTGTGCTATTGATCAGTTCAAGGTAATTATACATGACCACCATGTAGAATAAGATACGTGCCAGATCACCTCTTACCTCAGCACGAGGTAGATAGGATAATCCCGGAACTGCTGGATTATCATAATAACGATTGTTTCGACTTGAATTTTCACTGGGATTAGCTGGTTTTAAATTGTGTAAATCAGACCCAATGTTTTTGCTGGTATTATAAAGTGTCGTCGTCATCATGAGTGATTGAGGCCATACGTGTTCTCGATTCCATGTGATACCATTATCCCATACACCTGAAACAGAGGTTCCGAGGTAGACAAGGATGACGTTATTGGGATTGAGTGGATCTCGATCGGTTTCATCGAGAATATACCGTGCATCACCATATGAGACCCGAATGAGTCCCGTATTGATGATAGATCTTAGTTCTAATAATAAGGCATTACCGGTAAGACCACTTGCAGATGCATAATATGCTGATAGTTCAACATCACCATCCGGATTGGATGGGTCGACAATGGTGTAGGTGACGGGGTAGAATGCCTCATTGCCTGCAGAGTCGATTGCATAGTAGGTTACGATGTAATTGCCTGCAGTAGACATGTCTACGTATCCAGTGTATGTACATGGAACATCTCCATCTACATTGTCGGTTGCGGTGCACCCAGAGAGGTCTACTGGTGTATCCCCTACCTCAAGCGTATAACTCGATACTGATGGAGGAGTTATAACAGGTGCGGTAGTATCAGTAGGGGGGGTTACTCCGGGCTAAAGGTGTGTGTTCCAAGATTAGCCGTTGTATCAATTGCATAAGCTGTCCACTCTAAAGAGGGGTCAAAAGCACCACTAGTAGTTCTTCCAGAAATTATATTCGAATTTCTTACTAAAGTTCTATCCAAGGTAGTCATAGTTGGATTTGTCGTAACTGTTCCAAGCCATGCTGTTCCTGGATCAAATCCTACTTGACCAAATATATCAATTATCGTACCGTTATTTTTAAGAACAATAGAATCATCACCATTAAAGTTTGCAACACCATGTGTTATATCTGCTAAGGCTAAAATTGTCGCATTTGAACTTGAATTAGCAATAACATATACATCTCCATGCGCTAATGTTCCTGATAGAATCAAAGTACTTGTTGGTGAAGATGCTCCATTTGCGTACAATTCGACTGAATAATCACTAAGATTAACAGAACTACCTGTACCATTAAAAATCTCAATAGCCTTATTATTACTTGAGCCCTCAATATATTCAGAAATGAATAAGTTTGTCGCATAAATAACAATTGGATTCCATTTAGCGTATAGTGTGATGTTATCAGCAGACATGGTTGAGAATGAATAACTCGTAGTTAATCCTGAATCACTATACCAACCGCCAAATGTATATCCTTCTTTTGTTGGATTTGTTGGAGCAACCACTTCCGTATTATAGTCTTGAGTTATAGCAGTAACTGATGATCCACCATTGCTATTAAATGAAATTGTATATTGGTTGATTACCCATACAGCAGTTAGTGTTATATCTTCTGCAATTTCATCAGCAAAATTCCATTCTACACCTGGTTCAACTTCCCACTTAATGAATGTGTAACCGGTCTTGGTTGGATCCGTTGGCTCAACAGCATATTCACCAACATTGACTATTTGTGCACTAACAGCAGAGCCGCCATTACTGTCGAATGTAACGGTTGCTGTTGAAGAAGCGTCAACCCATTTTGCATATAGAGTGATGTTTTGTGCTGGCATTGTAGAGAAGGTGTATTCATTCTCAAAAGTCGCCTCTGTGTACCATCCGGCAAAATTATAGTTTGTCTTAGTTGGGCTTGTTGGTGCAGAGACTGCTGTACCGTAGTTTTGTGTAATGGGTGATACGGTCGTACCGCCGTCAACATTAAAACTTATGGTGTACTGATTAATTGTCCATTTAGCAAACAACGTGATGTTTTGAGCAGGTATCGTGCTAAATGTGTATGGTGATATTAATCCTGCATCACTAAACCAACCATCAAAAGTATATCCTTCTCTTGTTGGATTGGATGGGGTTGATACTGACGTGTTGTAATCTTGAGTGATCGCTGTAACAGCTGATCCACCATTAGAGTTAAATGAAATTGTGTATGTGTTGATTGTCCATTTTGCAAAAAGGGTTAAAGACGATGTGATTAAATTGTTAAAATCAAAAGTCGATCCGACATATTCAGCGTTGTCATACCAACCATTAAATGTATACCCGGTTCTTATTGGAGTATAGTTTAGAGTTTGATTATTATCTTTTACTAATGTTGAATTTATCGATGTTATTTGATCATACAATACATCTTGAACTTTACCTTTATAAAGAGTTTCGATAACTATATTATCAACATTAAGACTCCGATTGCTTGTATTAGAGACATTTTCATTCCTTATCTGGATATACAAAGGTGTACCTTTAAATATGCCAGCTGATTGAAGTGATGAGTTGCTGTAATCAATATTAACGTCTAGAGTTTGAAGTGCTGCTGTAGGAAGTTGCCCATTCACAATATCAATCCAATTGATTTTGTCTTTTGATACTGAAACAAATAATCTACCTTCGGTATGAGTGCTATACCAAGCATAATCTAAACTAATAGAAACGATATTGTCGATTGGAGATTTGGTTTGTATATACGCTTTAACATTTGTGCTGAAATTTGATCTTAATCTAACTGAGTATGAACCGGTTTTTTTATCTGAAGAATCTGTTGAAGTTATGTACGCCTCATAGGTATCCCATTCAATTCCACCGGTTGTTAAACTGGTTGCAGTGTAAGCTAGTGGATTGCTTCCAGTTAAATCTTCAAAGTTAATTTTATATTCTTCATCATATAAGTATCTGTGATTGACTACACTCTTCACAATCGATTGAGTTACACCATCATTGACAACCACATAAGCTCTAACACTCATGTGACTACCAATCGATATACTTGAAACGTACTCATTTGTAACAGGATGAATGTTAGTACCTCTTACGATATTAGAATTTTGAGTTTCACTTAAAATGATGGCTTCATTACCAATAAAGAAACCATATTCGACTACAGTATAACCCGCTGGAACTTCAACTTGACCAACATATGTATGATATCCAGGACGTCTTTCAAGGTCGTTACTTAATGTAACAACAACTTCATCCTGTAAAACAGTTGCTTCACTGACATAAACGGCAGTGATATCACGATCATAGAGAGCAGTGAACTTATACGTTGATTGATTGCTGATCTTTATACCATTTTCAACCCAGTGAGAGAACTTCTGTCCACCAGGAGCTGCATCAGCAACCAATGTGACAATACTATTAAAGTTTTTAACACCACCACCGGTACCGTTGGTAACATTGACTGTTACAGTACGAACGGTTGCATCATCAACGTAGTTTTGAACAAAAACTGAATTTTGAGTGATAACAGCAGCTGAAGCGGATCCATGAATGCTTGTCCATCTTCCAGCACCGTCAACAGCTTCAAAACCAGGACGATAGGGCAATGCAATGGTTGATGTGTTTGCTGATCCACCCGATGTCACATAACGTGCACCCAAGTATCCACCATTCACATCCACAAAGACTGCAACCACTTTATCAACAGGTGTAAATACGACCTGTAGGTTCATGTTGTTAACAATCGTAAATTGATAGTTTACAGCAAGTTGAGGTTGTACAATCCCATTAACAATCCAGAAGGCAAAGGTTTGACCAGCAGGTGCGCCAGCCAAGTCCATAGAGACCTTGCTGCCATAAGCAAAAACATCAGAATCGGTGAATGTTTCTGAGCCTTCAAAAATACCTGTAATGTTGACGGTCTTATTACCACTGAATGCTTCTGCACCGAGGAAAGTTGCGCCAACCAGAACCAATGAAAACAGTAATACAAATAAGGTTAGAAGTTTTTTCATCGTCTTAGTCCCATATGGTTTCATTGAACCACGATCCTTCCAATGTACTTGCTGCAATGCTGTCTTCAAAAACAAACTCAATGATTTCTACTTCGGGCTTAACGTAAGGTGCTTTTTGATCCATAATTTAAGTCCTCCTCATACACAATCTACATGCATATGCCCCCATTGTAACATACGTAAAAAATAATGTACAATATATTTATATATTAAGTCGCTTTTTTACGCATTATTTAGATAATAAAATGCCATCATCAGTTGATTATGGCATTCATTGATTTTATAGACCTATTTTTTCGAAAAGAACTTGACGTTTTGTGACTGTTTTATCATCAACATTTAACTGTTTTATTTTCTTTATACTCTGATTTGGGCGTTTAAACATGATTCTAGCCCAACGCATCATCCATGCTACTGGAAGCAGTATTTTGATTTTATTTAACCATGGATAAATACCAATCATCACTTCCATTTTTGGAAAAAAGGTATCCATCCATAATCTCCATTTTGATTGGTTCTTTTTCTTGTAATTTGCAGCACGGGATGTCATCATGTTGTATTCTCTTCCGATGCCGTGAATACCCGATATCATCAAATACTCAATAAGCTGTTCATACGTTTCATCATCAAGATTTTGCTTATGAAACTTCGCTGTTTTGATTTCAAATGTTCTTTCAATAACATCCATCATCGAATCAACAAACACACGTATCCCCATTTGATCAATCATATGATTAAGAATATTAATATCCATCGATGACTCATATGTTTTCACATATAAACCTATGTCCAAGACACTTCTAAGTCCAATTCCACCAGCTTGAATATGTTTGATTAAGTGGTAAAGAAGGTAGATCAATTCAAATTCAGGATTCATTCGATAGCGATACGCCTCTTCTAAATGAACATTTTCCCATACTTCTTCAACCATGGTGTAATGATCATTGAACGGTTTATAGAGCCTGGGATGAACTTCAAGAACAACCCCATTGGGCATCTCAAAAACATCGTGCTGTTTTGATCTTGAAGTACATGTCATGTTTGCTTGTTTGAAAATAATATGGACAAATTCTAGAGACTCACTTTTGATGAGGATATCAATATCACCCATGGCACGCATGTACGTCTCTGGATAGATATGCTTAAGGATTGATCCTTTCATAAACAGATGATCAATCTTGTGTTCATTCAAGATTTGAGTTAGTATTTGGATGGCATCGAGTTGTTTGACATCTCGTGCAATGTAATCATAATGATTCCTTTGAAGTCGTTGATAGAGTTCTTGATGTGTTTTCTTTGGATTAAGAATAGAAAAAATGAGACCTGATAATCCGTTTTCCATGGTCATCACATAGAATGCTTTGGGGTCGTGAATTTCATGATCAAATTCGCCTTGATGAAGTGCTGCTAGAAGTGCACGTTTAACATCTAAAAATGTTTGATTCATCGTCTTCTTACTCCGAGGTATATAGGCTTTATGACACGCCATACATATGCTTGAACGCGATATAAAATGGAGGATGTTTGAATGGTATTTTTTCCTCTTTGAAAAGATACAACATAACCTTCAATATCTTTAATCCATAGTTTTTCATGTGTTCTTAAGTGATCACCAGAAGCAATAATATCTTCGTTTTTAATCTTAATAATCCGATGTAATCTTAATTGTCCTTGATACCGAAAAAAGATGATATCACCTTTTTGATAGGTATCTTTTTTTTTGATAGTCACAATTGTTTTTCCATCTCTAAAAAAGGGCATCATAGAAGAACCCCTGACGGTAAAGGATGCTTGTTGCCCTTGATTGAGAACCTCGATAATCGCTTCACCAAGCGTTTGGTTGTCGACTTCAATCTTTTTCATTCGATGAGATCTTTTTCCTTAAGTTTATTTACAAACGCCAAGACATCTTGACGTGCAGTGTCTCGGTCAATTTCATAATAATCCATCATGGTTTTGGTCAGCATTTCAAGGGTAACGTCGTTTTCTTGGAGCTGTTCAAAAATCAATTTTCCTGATTCATTAAGGGTGAGTAAACCATTGAACTGAACAGCCTTTTCACCGATAGGGACAACAATCCATTTATTAGCAACTTTCTTTAAGATAAAACCTTTTTTCATGCGCATGATGATTCTCCTTTTTCAAGCGTCTGTTTAAGTAATTTTGCAGCTTGTATGGTGGGGGTTGCACCCAAGTGATAGATGGGGATAGATGCTATGCTCTTTTCGATGATAGCGATGATAGAACTCCAAACTTTTTCATCGCTGGGGCGCATGATGTTTTTCATCATGTCTTTGATGATGTCATCGCGTTTCATCTGATGAATGATATCTTGTGGAGATTGATAAAGAAAGACGATACTCTTAAGGGGGATTACCCTGTTTTGATTTTGAGATGTCTTTCCTGAAAAAGGAGATGAGTAGACAACGAGCTGATCTTCTTTTATACCTATTAAGGGTTTATCATCGTTAAGAATATCAACCGTTGGATCCATCTCTTGCCAAAGTTTAGCGTGAGTTGATTTACCCGTTTGTGAGGGTGCTGAGATGATGATGGCATGTCCATGATCATCGATGGCTGCACCATGAATAGGCAATAGGTGATGGAGGAGTGCAATTTCCATAAACATGAGACCTAACCATGTGTATTCGATTTCTTCGACATGATCGATGAGATTTGGGTTGATGAGAATCGCAACATTTCTATATTGTAAATCGTGTTCAATCGATGTCTTAATGAATCCATCTTTGCTTTTCGTATAGATGATTCTCTTTTCATCAAGATAGATGGTGTAAGGATTTTTTTTGCTTTTTGAGGGGAGATTGGGGTGCTCAATATGCTCAAGATAGGTGACATCTAGCGTATGTTCAACCTCATCTTCATAGGGAATCTCATAATACTCAATGTTTTTTCTCAAAAATGCATTATCATGATGTTTGATGTTGAGTTTTATCCCTGCAATTAAATATGTTTTCATCAAATCCCTCATCTTTGGTTTTATAACCTCATTATAACATAGTTAAGAGGTCTCCTAAAAAACAAAACGAGGATGAATCTCCTATGTTATAATGAATGTGATAAACGAGGATGAGCCCATGAAAAATCAAGCTTTACAATGGATGAAACAAAAGAATCTTCACATCGGTTTACCTTTATGGATTCTTTCCATCTTACAACTCATTATGAGCTTAACCGCTTTATTTTTTGCGTTCTTCTCAAGGGAAACAATTGATTCTGCTTTAGATTCAAACAATCAAAACCGGTTTATCATGTTTGCGATCATCATGTCATCTCTATTAATCTTACAACTGCTCACATCAACCCTAACACCTTATGTAAAGGTTGCTTTGACGGTTCGTCTTGAAAATCGCATGAAACAAAAACTCTTTGAACGTTTGCTCTATGCGAAATTAAAAGAAACTTCTTTTTATCATTCAGGTGATTTGGTCAATCATTTAACCAGTGACCTCCATCTGATTGCTGATGGTATTCTAGATATTTTACCGAGATTGATATTCTATGTTGTTCGATTTGTCGGTGCTTTTGTCTTTCTAGCTTTCATCGACTTGCTTCTTGCGCTTGTCTTGGTAGGGTTAGGCTTAGTTCTTTTTATAGGTTCAAGGTTCCTATCTAAACCCATCAAGCGAAGACATAAACATCTCCAAGAATCTGAATCAAGAGTTCGTTCGATGTTACAAGAATCTTTATCACATGTTTCTGTGATTAAATCGTTTGAAGCTGAAGAGGTGATGTCCTCTCGTCTCGAACATCTTCAAGATCAACAAGAACGTGCAACACTTAAGAAACAACAATTAACACTCATTTCATCGTTTGGTATGACAGGATTTCTTGTCGTTGGTTATGGTTTAGCCATCATTTTAGGTGCGATACGGTTGTCTGAAGGTATCTTAACCATCGGTGGATTAACCGCACTCATTCAACTCGTTGGACACCTTCAATCACCGTTTGGCGGATTATCACAACTTGTCCCCAAGTATTATCAAACGATTTCATCTCTTGAACGTATCATGATCTTAGATCGCCTTGAACAAGATGAACCAAGTTCTGAGGAGATTCAACCCTTTGAACAATTGGTTGCAAACGATGTATCGTTTTCTTATGATCAGGATGAAGTTATCACATCATTATCCTTTACGATTAATAAACAGTCCTGTGTGCAAATCACGGGTGAATCTGGAAAAGGAAAGACAACACTCGTCAAACTCATACTGGGGTTATATGAACCCACACATGGTCGACTTAACATCAAAACTGCATATGATGCAATACCCATTTCATCAAAAACACGCACTTATTTCAGCTATGTTCCACAAGGTTCCATGATGATGTCAGGAACTGTTCGCGATAATCTTCAGCTCTATCAAAAATCAAATGATGACGCCTTATGGAAAGCACTAGAGATTGCTGCTCTCAAGGATGATATTGAAAGGTTACCCGATCAACTTGATACATGGCTCGGTGAAAGAGGTTTAGGATTATCTGAAGGGCAGATTCAAAGACTAGCGATTGCGCGAGCACTCTTGAAAAATGCTCCTATTCTCTTACTTGATGAAATCACAAGTGCGCTTGACCAAGAAACAGAAAAAGTTGTTCTATCACATCTCAAATCACAAACAGATTGCACCATTATCCTCATCTCACATCGACAGTTAAGCGAAACTTATGTTGATCAAAAGATTTCCCTATAGAAACAAAAAAGATCGAGACCCCTCGGGTTTCGATCTTATTTTTTATCGACTTATCGCTATTTACCCTTGAAACTTACTAAAAATCTTGTCCGTTTTCTTTTCAAGAAAGAAGATAAGTGGAACTAATAAAATGACATTTGCTCCAATCATCGATAGAAAAACAAGAGATGCATTCATCCAATCACTAAAGAAATGAAAGACTACACCATTGATCGCCATGATACCAAACCCACCAAAGATCGCAATCAATGCTCCAGCACTTTGTTTAATGACTTCAACATCGTTGACGAAGTTAAACTTGGGCATCAGTAAATTAACCATCGCATCAAATGCGGAAATGACACACGCAAAGACTACCACTAACACCATCATGATGACTTGATTTAACAAAGATAATCTGAGCGATATGCCAAACATAATGACACTGAGTAAACCTACCGGTATGGCAAGGATCAAATTAAATAAAATCTTTGAATACATGATTGTTTTAGGTTTTAAAGGTAGGCTCTTCACAATCCAAAAGTTCTTGCCTTCTAAACTGAGCGAAATGGCTGGGGTGTATGTCATCGCGAGGGTAAATCCAATCAATGTTAAAATCATCACTTCAAGAGGAAGCCCTACACCGATAGCTTGTGCTAAGATGTCTTCAAGTTGAGTCTTGAAGAAAAGACTTGCTATGGATGCCACTAAAAGAATGACGGGTCCAAAACCAGCATTGGTTGCATAAGTGATGCTGCTTAAAAACCGTTTGATTTCTTTATTGACCAAAGCCCAAACGATGGAACGTTTCTGATATTTGATGGGACCTCCATCTTTTCGCATGGTCACACGGATACCCTTTTGATTGGTTTTTTGAACAAGACCTTGAATGACATAAAGGTATAAACCAAAGATCAGACCATTACTTAACACAACAAAAATGAGTGATATGAGCGACTGCTCATGAACCGCTAAGCGAAACCAATCAAACGGAAGATAAACACGCGCAATACCACTGAATAAATCGATTTGACCTGTTAAAGGATTTTGTTCGATATCATTAACCGAAAACATCACCATGAATAAACCGATCATCAAAACAAAGACAAGAATAATATTCAAGATCTTGGCATGTCTCATCCGTGCAGTGAGCGTTGCTATTCCTAACGATAAGAAACTCACCACAGTCACTGGGATAAGTGGAATGAAAAGAAAACCGATGATGAAATAAAGGATGCTTAATAGATTAAAGCCATACCAATAAAAATATGAGAATAGAATGGGTGAAACAACGATAAAACTCATCAGATAGAGCATGATCATCATGACCGTCATTTTAGCTGCTAAGATGATCCGTGGATGAATGGGTAAAGGTGCTAAAATCTCATAATCTTTATAGTAAAACAGTGTGCCACTTGCTCTAAAAAACGTGATGACAAAAGCCATACCCAACGAATAGACACAGATAAAACTGATCAGAATCGCATCTTGTCCTAATCCGTGTAAGATCTTTCCTAAATCAAAAAACATGTAACCAAAAACACCAATAAAGGCTGCTATGGAATAAAGAATGGCTAAACCAATAAGAATAGCTTTTGCTTTCGACTTTTTAACATCAAACCCCATCAGTCGCTTAAGGGAGATGTTTTCTTTTAAGAATAATTTAACAAGCGTGGTATACATTAGGATTCCTTCTGAATTTCCATGAAGATACTTTCAAGCGACTGATCTTTGATAATCTTTTGGGTTTCTCCATAGGCAACAATCTTGCCCTGCTTGATAATCGCAACCTTATTGCATAGTTTTTCAACGACTTCTAAGACGTGAGTCGAAAAGAAAATAGCTGTGCCCTGTTCACACATCATTTTGAAGATCTCTTTTAATTGGAAGCTTGCTTTGGGATCGAGTCCAACAAAAGGTTCATCGAGCAAGAATAACTTGGGTTTGTGAATGAGTGCACTGATGATGACTAATTTTTGTTTCATCCCATGTGAATAAGATGAGATGGGGTTATTGAGAACATCTCTGATCTCAAAAAGGGTTGCGTATTGATCGATGATTTTTGCGCGATCTTCTTGACCCATTTCAAAGACATCAGCAATCAATTCAAGATATTCTAATCCCGATAACGATTCATACACATCGGGGTTATCAGGAATATACGCAATACGTTTTTTGACATCCATCGGATTTTTTTTAACATGAAACCCATCGACAAAGATATCACCTTCGTCAAAATCGATGATGCCTGCAATGCTCTTAAGGAGTGTCGTTTTCCCGGCACCGTTGTGTCCAACAAAACCAAAGATATCACCTGGTTCGATGACAAGCGAAACATCATTGACAGCTTTCTTGACGCCATCATAACTTTTAGAAACGTGTTCAATTTTTAACATGTTATCCCTTCCCTTCAAACGCGTTTTCAAAGCCATTTTACCACCATCTTCTAAGAAAGATAAGAATTACTTGTCATTTTTTTACCAATCTATCATATAATGATACTATACGTTACTCATAGGAGGGATAGCATGAAAACAAGTAAAGAATTGAGAAGTCAAGCATGGGAACAGCTTAGAAAGAGCTATTGGATGGTATTGGTTGTGACGCTGATTGTCACCGCATTACCTGCAGGTACATCCATTGGTATCATCGGTTTTATTATTGCTGGTCCACTTTTAGTGGGTCAATCGATTTATTTGATTGACATGATTGAAGTCAATCCTGAAGGTAAGAAACTTGAATTGTTACTTGAAGGATTTAAAAAGAGTTTTGTGAATTCGTTATTGGCATGGATTTTGACAAGCATCTTCACTTTCTTATGGTCCTTACTCTTTATCATTCCTGGAATTATTAAGGCTTTAGCTTATTCCATGACACCCTATATCATTGCTGAAAATCCTGATATGGATGCAATGAAGGCGATTGATAAGTCTCAAGAAATGATGAAAGGTCATAAAACAGAACTGTTGATGCTTTACTTAAGCTTCATCGGTTGGTTTATTTTAACACTCTTCACATTTGGTATTGGGATGTTCTTCTTAATCCCTTACATCAACACCACCGTTGCCAACTTCTACCTTGAACTTCGTGGTAAGAAGACGATTATTGCTGAAATCGAATAATCAAAATACAAAAGGCCAAAGCAATTTGGCCTTTTCGTTACCATAAATGATGGACATGGGGTTTGATGGTGGTATCGTAGATACGTTTGACATCCTTCATCATCTTTTTACTGAGCGGTGGAAGTTCTGCCGCTTTCATATTTTCTAAAATTTGCTCAGGGCGGCTTGCACCAGGGATGATGGTGGAAACACCATCAAACATGAGAATCCAACGCAGTGCATAAGGTGCGAGTTGTCCTTCAGGAAATACTTTTTTGAGTTCTTCGACAGCTTTTAAACCCACTTCATAGGGAACACCACTGAATGTTTCACCTTTATCGAAAGCTTCACCTTGACGATTGAATGTTCGGTGATCGTTTGGACCAAAGGTTGTTTTATTCGAATATTTACCGGTGAGTAATCCACTCGCTAACGGGACACGCACAATGATGCCAACACCTTTTTGTTTCGCCAGTGGCAATAAGGTTTCAAGTGGTTTTAAGCGAAACATATTGAAGATAACTTCGATAGCTTCCACACCGGGGTAATTCATCGCTTTGATACCTTCTTCAATCTTTTCAATGGAAACGCCATAATGTTTGATCTTTCCTAATCGTTTAAAATCATCCATGTAACCAAAGATTTCTGGGTGATCATAAAGATCTGTCGGAGGACAGTGAAGAAGCACCATATCCAAGGCATCCACTTGAAGTCTTTTTCTTGAATCATCGATGTATGTTTCAAGTCTTTCTTTGGTGTAGAGTGTTGTATCCTGTTTGGGTAAGTAACGTCCAATCTTGGTGATAACAAAGAAAGGTTTTTTTAATGTTTGATTGTGCTTACCGATGGTCGATTCACTCAAACCACCCTGATAAACATCCGCGGTGTCCAGTGCATTGATGCCACATGCTTGTGCGGTTTTAAGCGTATCAAAAGCCATCTTTTCATCAAAGGGGTCTCCCCAACGGGAGCCTAGTTGCCATGTTCCAAGTGCAATCTCGGTGATCTGAAAACCGGTTTGACCAAAAGGTCTTGTTTTCATAGACATTCCCTCCTACATGGTATATGTTGATTTTTTGAACTCCGTATAATGAATGTCAATCTCAATGATGATATATTCAAGGGGATTAATAGCATCCACATTGAGTGTTGCTTGTTGATTCGTAGTTGTTACGACGATGGGTCCCCAAATGCGTTCTGCAAATTCGGGATGGTCAATAAAGGGGTTACGGTTATTCTGTTGTGCAAAAATGACTTCGTTACGATTTCTTTCAAATTGATCGACAGGATCTTGAATATGCCATCTTAAAAGTAAATTCAAATCGCCAACTGTAGAGGTGTTGATGATCAGATTCCATCTGACATGCATATAGAGTAGAATGCGTGCGATATCCCCGCGATCGGCATCACCTGGGAAGAATCCGCTGCCACTGATCAAACGATAAGTTCCTGATCCAGCTACAAATGGGCTATTGCCTCGAGATGAGTTAATACCTGGATTAGCGGGTTTAAGATTTTGTAAGTCGGAGGCAATATTGGCCACTTCATTAACAGCATCAGCACCGAGAAAACTTTGTGGCCATACGTGTTCACGATTCCATACGATACCACCATCCCACGCACCAGAAACAGAAGCTCTGTTGTATACAAGAATAACGTTACTTGCATTGTTGGGATCGCGATCAGTATCATCTAAGATATAGCGGGCATCGCCATAAGTTTTTAATGTCATTTGTGTGATCAGTGTACGAAGTGCTGCTTTTAATTGTGTATCGGTCACACCGGTAATCGATGCATAATAATCGGTATAGACGGCATCATATTGCCATACGGCATATAAGGTGATGTTGGATGCGACGGTATCATTTAAACTGAATGGTTGTGTCCCTGCGCTATTATAAGCCCATCCCGATAAAACGTGATCATCTTTAGAAAGGCCTGTGGGAAGAAAAATCGATTGGCCAAACTTAATGACATCGCGATCGACTTCTATGCCATCACTCATGAAAATGATGGTATAGTCTTCACGATCAAAATAAAGTTTTAGGGTGATCGGTGTCGATGAAATTAAACCGGATGGATTGCTTAACTCTGTATTGAGAATCAAGCCTGTTTCACTCGTTGGGATAAAGATTGTTGTTCCAATGGGGGCTTGTTTGGTTTCTGAAGAAATCAGTGTATAGAGCTCATCGTTGATGTTTTCGTGGTATATCTCTACGGTGTAAGAACCCATCTGAATTTCAGTCATTCTTGCTTCAATGACCCAAGGACCTGTGATAGCATCCGTAAAGAGGTAAGGTGTTGTTCCTTCAGGTGCGAGATACCACCCTTCAAAGGTATAACCTTCAACAACAGGATTAGCAAATGCTGTAATACGTTCACCAGCTTTAACGGTGTATGTTTGATAAACCTGATCTAAAACCATAAATTGAACGGTCACGTTGTTATATAAACCGATGACAGTCAAATAGAAGGTTCGTGTCATCACCTCAGAACCAAGTGTTACCGTTAGTGTTAAGGTGACTTCGGTTGTGACTTCTGGACGGTTGACAGTACCAAAAGCATCTAAGATTGTAGGTTGATCACTTTCCCAGGAAAGTTCAACATTTTTATTTTTATCTGATGATAAGGGTAAGGTGATATGGGTTGTAATCGATGATAAGGAGTCCCCATCAGCAAATCCGATGTTGATGCTGTTCGTAACCGTTTGTAATGATGCAGCCTGTGTGCAAGCAAAAAGACTTAATGTTAGGACGATTGCTGCCATAAGTAAATAAATTCTTTTCATGTTTAACCTCGTATTCATTTTTGAAGTGCATATCTATTGTATAAAACTTTGTTATAAATAACAACTTAAAACATACATTCGAGGTTCATTTTAATAAAAAAGTAAGCACATGAGTGCTCACTTATCGCTTATAAGGAATATCCTTTAAATCAATTTTAAACCGACATGCCCCATCACCACGGAGTGCTGATGCAAGCATCTCAATCTTTAAATCACGATCAAAGATAATATCAAAAGGAAACTTGGTAAATCCTCCACTACAATAACACCAATTGGCTGAGATGATAGTGTCTTGATGTTTGATGGCTTCTCGTGCAAAGGGGCAATGACATAAATAATAATTTTCATCTTGTTTTGTCTGAGCTTCGAGATAAGCTTTCGTATCGTAGGGTATTTTGGTGATATAAAGTGCATCGTCTTTTAAGACAGCTGACATGATCTCTTGATTGGATTTAACATATTCAATGACTTCAGGTGTGATCGTCTGTTCAAACCACACTCTACCTTCATGGTAAAACTTTTCAAGTTCTTTTATTTTTCGTTCGTGTAGTTCTTTTAAATAGATCTCTAATGTTGGAGCTGATTCATAGTATATTTTTTCTTCCATGAATGCTTCTTTAGGTATTTGATGATGGTTATCTGCAAGTACTCTTCGCATACTAGCTTCTTCAAGATGTTCTTCTAACCACGTGATAAAAGACGCTGTAAATGATGTTATCTCCTTGGGTGATGTGCCAAGTATTGGGATATCGAATGTCTCTAAAAGGGCTTTGGTGACGGATTGTCCTGCCACTTTGGTGAGTTTAGCAAGAATGGATTCGATGACGCCATAACTCCCTGTATACTTGGTTAAGTGAATAAAGTTTTCGTGGTAATTGATCATCCTGTAGTATCGCATGAGCACGACAAAATGATCGATATGGTTTTGATGGGTGATCACCATATAACGAATGACCTCATCCAATTCGTCTATCGATAGATGATCGATGTCATGCAGAAGATGATCATCTAAAAACCCTTCGACTACGTCCAAAAAAGTATCTGCGATGTGCCATTTTTCAGAGGATAAATGATTCTTTTCATACCATTTTTTTAAAGCTTCTTTTTGCATATGATCACCCCTTTTACTTCTATTGTACACAACTTTTAGTCTCATGAAACAAAAAACAGGCCGAAGCCTGTTTCAATTAAACAAATTCAATGATTGCCATTGGCGCAGCATCGCCACGTCTTGGTAATGTCTTAATGATACGGGTATAGCCGCCTTTGCGATCTTGGTAGCGAGGTCCGAGTTCAGAGAATAACTTTTGAAGTGCATTTTGGCCTTCTTTTACATCCTCAAAGCGTACGGTTTCAGCAGCCATTCTGCGTGATGCGAGGGTGCCTTCCTTTGCTAGAGTGATCATCTTGTCGGCGAGCTTCTTCAATTCTTTCGCCTTCGCTTCGGTGGTGACGATACGTTCATTGATAATGATATCGGTCACGAGGTCGCGGAGGAGGGCTTTTCTCTGATCGCTTGATCTTCTTAATCTACTATAAGCCATGATTTACTCCTTCTCTTCATCGTCTAAATGAAATTTTGATTCTTTATTCGCGCTGTTTTCAAATTCTAAGCCATGTTCAGCAAGTTTTTCCTTCAATTCCTTAAAGGACTTTCTGCCAAGGCTACGAAAACGCATGACATCTTCTTCAGTCAAACGAATGATTTGACCGACGGTGTAAATGCCCGAACGCTTTAAACTGTTGAACAAACGAACCGATAGATCGAGTTGTTCAATCTTCATGTCGAGTTTCTTGTTGGTGGGTTCTTCCTCTTGTTCGAAGATGAAGTCTGTTGATACGGCTTTTTCACTGATCTTAACGATTTCACTGAAGTAATCGATCAACATTTTCGATGCGAGTGCGAGTGATTCTTTCGCTTGAATCGCACCATTGGTTTCGATTTCAAGCATGAGTTCATCAGCATCACCTCTTGTCTTTTCCACATGATAGGACACGCGGGTGACAGGTGTGTAAATCGCATCAATTGCGATGATGCTCTTTTCGTTTCTTGAGAAATACTTATTCTTTTCAGCAGAAACGTAACCGACGCCACGGCGAACGGTGACTTCCATCGCTAAACGACCGTTGTCGGCGAGATTGGCGATGATTTGGTTGGGGTTGATAATCTCAACGCCATCCACATGATTGAATTCTTTCGCGGTTACCGGACCGGCACCTACAGCATAGAGTTCAAGTTTTTGTTCAAAGTCAGGGTCATTGGATTCAACTGCGAAGATGACCTTCTTTAAGTTTAAGACAATACCCATCACGTCTTCATAAACACCTTCGATGGTGGAGAATTCGTGTTCAACGCCATCAATCTTGATGTTCACGATGGCTGCTCCTGGTAATGAAGACAAGAGCACACGTCTTAAGGCATTACCGAGTGTAATACCATATCCTCTTTCAAGAGGTTTAATCACGAAACGCCCTTTATTACCGTCTACAGATATTTCTTCAACTGCGGTTGGTTTTTCAAACTTTAAATCTTTCACAAGTTACCCCTCCTTCAAATTAGCCACGTGGACGTTTGGGTGGTCTGCATCCGTTGTGTGGTACGGGTGTTACATCTTTGATTGCAGTGATTTCTAATCCAGCTGCTTGAAGCGAACGAATCGCTGCTTCACGACCTGGACCAGGTCCCTTAACTGATACTTCAACTTTAATCATACCATTATCCATTGCTGCTTTAGCAACTGCTTCTGCAGACATTTGTGCTGCATAAGGTGTGGACTTCTTTGATCCCTTGAAGCCAAGTGCACCAGCACTGCTCCATGCGATCGCATTGCCATCCACATCGGTGATGGTGACGATGGTATTGTTAAATGTGGTATGAATGTGTGCAACACCAAGGGGAATATTCTTTTTAACCTTGCGTTTAGTCGTCTTTTTCTTAGCCATGTTCTATTCCTCCTTTACTTCTTCTTACCAGCGATTGCCTTAGCTTTACCTTTTCTGGTACGCGCATTGTTACGGGTATTTTGACCACGAACAGGCAATCCCTTGCGGTGACGAATGCCACGATAAGAACCGATTTCCATCAGACGCTTGATGTTGAGCGTGATTTCACGACGTAAGTCACCTTCGGTGGTGTACTTGGTCACTTCTTGACGGATGCGGTTTAATTCATCTTCTGATAAGTTCTTGACGCGAGTCTCTTCACTGACGTTTGCGTCCTTTAAAATTTGCTTGGAAAGGGGTAACCCAATTCCGTATACATAAGTTAACGAAACCACGACGCGTTTGTCGCTTGGAATGTCAACGCCTGCTATTCTTGCCATAGTTTCCTCCTACTATCCTTGTCTCTGATTATGTCTTTTATTTTTTTTGTTAATGACATAAATTTTGCCTTTACGCTTGACGATGATATCGTCTTCGCTTCTCTTTTTTACTGATGCTCGAACCTTCATATCATTTCCTCCTTATTTGCGGCGATATGTGATGCGGCCGCGTGTTAGATCGTATGGTGATAACTCAACGGTTACTTTATCACCAGGTAAAATGCGTATGTTATTCATGCGGATTTTACCAGATACGTGTGCCAGAACGATATGACCGTTCTGGAGAAGTTCAACCTTGAACTTGGTATTAGGTAACACTTCGATGACTTTTGCTTCGACTTCAATTAAATCTTCTCTAGCCATAGATTCACTCCTTCTTTGCAATGGTTAAGATCTCATATCCAGTTTCCGTGATCACAATCATGTGCTCAAAGTGAGCGGATGGTTTGCGATCCGATGTGACTGTTGTCCAATTATCAGACAGTATTTTTACGCGTTTGGTTCCGAGATTGATCATCGGTTCCACGCAAAATGTCATTCCCGGTTTCAACACCGGGCCTTGCTTCGGTTTTCCAAAATTGGGAACGTAAGGTTCTTCATGAAGATCTCTACCGATGCCATGACCGGTGAACTCTTCAACGATACCATACCCGAAGGGTTTGACGAAACTTTCAATCGCGTAGGATATATCGGATACATGGTTGCCTGGTTTTGCTTGTTCGAGTCCGATGTATAAACTTTTTTCCGTAACGTCTAAGAGTTGTTGAATCTCTCTGGTCACCTGTCCTACAGGATAGGTGGTCGCGGAATCGGCGTGATATCCTTTGTAATTGACGCCAAAATCTAAGGTAATAATGTCTCCTTCTTTGAGCACATGCTTTGCGGAAGGAATACCGTGAACAACAACTTCATTGATGGAAGTACAGATGGATCCTGGAAAGCCATGATAACCTTTGAAAGAGGGGGTAGCTCCAAGATGTCGAATATGTTCTTCGGCGAGCGCATCGAGTTGAAGCGTTGAAACACCGGGCTTGATCTGATGTTCAAGCAGTTGTCTCGTTAAATCTAAGATGCGTCCAGCTTCACGCATCAACTCAATTTCGCGTTGTGATTTGATTAAGATCAATTCATCTCACCTAATACTTTCTTAATGGTTGAATCGGTTGTTTGGATCGATTGTGTGCCATCGATCTCAACGATAGATCCTTTGTTTCTGTAGTAGCCGATGACGGGTGCTGTTTGTTCATTATAGACGCGAAGTCTTCGTTGAACCGTTTCTTCCATGTCATCGGCACGCTGAATAAGTTTACCACCATCAAGATCACAGATGCCTTCTATTTGGGGCTTTTTGTTGATGATATGATAGACAGCGCCACAGGATTCGCAGACACGTCGCCCTGCAATACGCTTCACAATGACGTCGTCGGGAGCTGCGATGTTGATCACCGCATTGAGCTTCCAACCCATTTCATCGAGAAGAACATCAAATGCTTTCGCTTGTTCAATGTTACGCGGATAGCCGTCGAAGAGAAAACCCTTCTTGCAATCCTTATGCATCAATCGGTGACGAACGATTTCATTCGTGATGTGATCAGGGACGAGTTCGCCGCGATCGATGTATTCTTTAGCAATTTTACCAACGGTTGTATTATCTTTATAGAGCTCCCGGAAGATTTGTCCGGTCGACACATGTGGAATATGATAATGTTTCACCAAAAGTTCTGCTTCTGTACCCTTACCCACACCGGGAGGGCCCATCAGAATGATGCGCATAATCATATCCTCACTTAGCGAAAGATGCCACTGTATTCTGTTTGACTTGCGTCTGCTTCTACCTGCTGTGTGGTTTCAATAGCAACCCCTACAATAATCAGTAAGCTGGTTCCACCTAAAGTGATCGCGTTTGCTTCATTTCCGGTGAATCCGAAAACAATCGTTGTGAGTATCGGTAAGATGGCAAGTACGACAAGATAGACAGTACCGATGACCGTAATCTTGAAGAGGAGCTTCGCAATGAAGTCCTTGGTATCAATACCTGGACGAATACCGGGTACGTATGCATTCGACTTCGTTAAGTTTTCTGAAATCTTCTCAGGGTTGATGGTTAAGAAGGAATAGAAGAATGAGAACACGATAATCAAAATGACATAGAGGATAAACCCGATGGGTTCTTGGTAATTGAAAATACTGTTAATCCATGCCCCAATACCTGTGACTGAACCACCACCGGTAAAACCGACGACGGTCAGTGGGATACTGAGAATGGTTTGTGCGAAGATGACAGGGATCACGCTTGCGCTGTTGATCTTCATGGGAATATGAGAATCTGATTTACCCTGACGGTTCGCATATTGAATGGGAATCTTGCGTACAGCAATGTGCATGTAAACGACACCAAGTAAAATTGCAAAATAGAGAACTAGAATCATGATGAAGAAGACAATGTCCCATCCACCTGTTCCGTTAACCACATATTTTGTCCATAGGGTTGTCCACATCGCGGGTAAGCTGGTGACGATACCGGCAGTGATTAAAATCGAGGTTCCGTTTCCTATACCACGCTTGGTGATCATATCGGCAAGCCAAATGGCGAGCGCAGAACCACCGGTCATGACGAGTGCCATGTAGATATAGAAGAAATAACGATATTGTTCAACTGCAGATGCTTCGAGCGAAGGCACGAGCACGCTACCGTTAACGCTCATACCAATGATGAGTGCAAATGCTTGAATGAATGCTAAAGCGATGGCTGAATAGCGGGTGATACGGTTAAGTTTTTGCTTACCTGTTTCACCTTGTTCACTCCATTCCTTGAAGGATGGAACGACCATTTGTAGCATTTGAATCGCAATGGATGCGGTGATATAGGGAGAAATCCCGAGTGCGAGAATCGAGAATCGTTCGAGCGCTTGACCACTGAAGTTATTCAAGATGGCAACAAAGCTACCCGAGGATTCCATAAATTGAACAATCGCACGTGTGTCGAAGAGTGGTACTGTGATATGACTTGTAATTCTAACAACCAAAAGAATGAATAGGGTGAATGCTAAGCGTAGCATCACCGTTTTGTTACTTAGAATTCGCTTTATACGTAACCACACTTTACATCACCTCAACAGTTCCACCAGCCGCTACGATAGCTGCTTCAGCAGCCTTTGAAAAGACATGTGCTTTGACGGTTAACTTCTTTTCCAATGTTCCGTTTGCAAGAACTTTGACGCCAGAGTTAAGCTTTTTCAAAACATTGCGAGCGATTAATACTTCTGGGGTAATGATTTCTCCATCATTGAATTGATTCAAATCGGATAAGTTTACAACAGCGTATTCTTTACGGTTAACATTGTTGAATCCACGCTTGGGAAGTCTTTGGAAGAAGGGGATCTGTCCACCTTCAAAACCTGGGCGAGGGCCGCCACCTGAGCGTGCGAGCTGACCTTTAGTTCCTTTACCAGCTGTTTTACCGGTTCCAGAACCTGGACCTCTACCTACACGTTTACGGTTTTTACGAGCGCCTTCTACGGGTCTTAATTCGTTTAACATGGGTCGTCCTCCTTACTCTACTTCTTTGACGTCAACCAAATGAATGATGGTATTGATCATTCCGGTAATGGCTTCATTAGCCTCTTTTACCACGACTTGATTAACTTTTCTAAGTCCTAATGCATGTGCTGTTTTAATTTGATTAGGCTTGCGTCCAATCAGGCTTCTTTTGAGTGTTACTTGTAGTTTCATTAGACCAACCCCGAGATATCGATGCCACGAAGAGCAGCGACTTTTTCAGCCGTTCTCAGTTCTTGTAAACCTTTGAAGGTTGCACGAACCATGTTAATGGGTGTGCTTGAACCGAGTGACTTGGAGAGAATATCGTTGACGCCGGCGAGTTCGAATACAGCACGGACCGCACCACCAGCGATGATACCAGTACCTTCAGCTGCAGGCTTTAAGAATACTTTACCTGCACCGTAGTGACCTGTGATTTCATGAGGAATGGTTGAACCTACGATAGGAACATTGATCATGTTTGTCTTCGCTTGTTCAACTGCTTTTTTAATCGCATCGGGAACTTCAGCAGCTTTACCTGTACCAAAGCCGACTTGACCTTGTTTGTTACCGATAACAACTAAGGCTGCAAAACGGAAACGGCGACCACCCTTAACAACTTTGGTGACGCGGTTAATGGCAACAACGCGTTCTTCGAACTGGTTGTCGGTTTGTTCTTCTTGCATGTATCTTTCTTTTGCCATGTTCGTTCTCCTCCTTAGAATTGCAGGCCAGCTTCACGTGCAGCTTCAGCTAATGCCTTGATCTTGCCGTGGTAGAGATAACCACTGCGATCAAAAACAACTGATGATACACCTTGAGCTAATGCCTTTTCAGCAATCAATTTACCAACTGCCTTAGCGGTTTCAATGTTTGAATGCTTAAGGCCGAGTTCCTGAGAACGTGCGGAAAGCAATGTTGTTTGCTTTTCGTCATCGATGATTTGTACATAGATAGCAGAGTTGGAACGGTAGATGGAAAGTCTTGGACGTTCCTGTGTTCCTTGCACGATCTTGCGGATACGAAGATGACGCTTTTGACGAGTTTCATTACTTGAATTTTTTCTGATCATATGTGCGTCCTCCCTTACTTAGCAGTCTTTCCGGCTTTTCTAGCCACATATTCGTCAACATAGCGAATACCTTTTCCAAGGTAAGGCTCTGGCTTACGAACACTTCTGATTTTCGCTGCAAATTCACCAACGAGTTGCTTATCAGCACCTTCGATGATGATATCGGTATTCTTAGGAATAGATACCTTGAGCCCTTTGGGGATTTCGAGATCAACAGGATGAGAATAACCCATCGCTAAGTTAACCACGTTGCCTTGGAGTGCTGCACGGTAACCGACACCGCGAATTTCAAGTTGCTTCTTGAAGCCGACGGACACACCGTGCACCATGTTTGCTAACAGAGCGCGGGTTGTTCCGTGAATTTTACGTGTAAAAATTTCATCATTTGGACGGCTGATGTGAACATCATGACCTTCCAGCTTGATGGTGAGCGTGTTGTTAAATGTGAATTCAAGTTGACCTTTTGGACCCTTAACAACCACGTGGTTTTCAGGGTTAATCGTTACAGTAACGCCAGCAGGAACATGAATCACTTTATTACCTATACGTGACATAATATCCTCCTTAATTACCAAACGTAGGCGAGTACTTCGCCGCCAACTTGTGCCAAACGTGCTTCACGATCGGTCATAATACCTTTTGATGTGGAAATCACAGCAATCCCGAGACCGTTTAAGACCTTGGGTAGATTTTCAACTGTAGTGTACACACGAAGACCTGGTTTCGATATCCGTTTTAATCCCTTGATAACACGTTCTTTATTGGATGTGTATTTCAAGGTGACAACAATTTTGCCTTGAACGCCATCTTTTGCGACTTGGTAGTCCACAATAAAACCTTCTCTTTTGAGAACCGATAAGACATCAGTCTTCAAACGAGAAGCTGGCATTTCTACTTTTTCGTGACGCATTCTATTCGCGTTACGAATACGGGTCAGCATATCCGCAATTGGATCAGTCATAACCATTGTTCTTCCTCCTTACCAGCTTGCTTTTTTGACACCGGGAAGTTCACCCTTATGTGCCAATTCACGGAATGTTAAACGTGACAAGCCAAACTTGCGCATATAGCCTCTTGGACGACCATCAAGTGCATCGCGATTTCTTAAACGTGTTGGAGATGCATTGCGTGGAAGTTTAGAAAGTGCAGCGTAATCGCCTTTTTCTTTTAACTGTTCACGAATGTCTGCATAACGTTCAACAATCACGCGACGCTTTGCTTCTTTTACGATCTTTGATTTTTTTGCCATAGTGCGCCTCCTTACTTCTTAAACGGCATGCCAAGGAGTGTCAAGAGTTGACGACCTTCTTGGTCTGATTGTGCCGTTGTTACAATTACGATGTCCATACCACGAACTTTTTTAACTTTGTCGAGGCTGATTTCTGGGAAAATGATTTGTTCCTTGATACCAACCGTGTAGTTACCACGACCATCAAAGGAGTTTGAAGAAATACCTCTGAAGTCACGTACACGTGGGAGTGCGATATTGATCAGCTTATCAAGGAAAAACCACATGCGATCACCACGGAGTGTAACCTTCGCACCAATAGCCATACCTTCTCTAAGTTTGAAGTTAGAAATGGAGTTCTTTGCTTTGGTTACGAGTGGTTTTTGACCGGTGATTGCTCTTAATTCTTCAACTGCATCGTCTAAGACTTTGGGGTTGAATACGGCGTCACCGACACCCATGTTGACAACAATTTTTTCAATTTTAGGCACCTGCATCACAGACGTGTAATTAAATGCCTTAATCAGTTCGGGTTTGACAACATTGTCATATCTTTCTTTAATGATGCTCATTGTCTAAACTCCTTATTTATCAAGGCTTGCGCCTGATTTTTTCGCGTAGCGAATCTTCTTACCTTCGACTTCTTTGATGCCAATACGGGTTGGTTTACCTGTCTTGGGGTCGAGGAGTGCTACGTTCGAAACATGAATGGGTGCTTCTTTTTCTACGATACCGCCTTTTTCATTGGCTTGGGTTGGTCTTTGATGTTTTTTAACCATGTTGACACCTTCAACCAAAACGCGATCCGTTCTTGGATACACTTTGATGACGCGGCCTGTTTTACGGGATTTATTCCCTTTTTTATCAGTTACAAATTGATCGGCTCCAGCGATGACTGCAACTGTATCTCCAGCTTTAATATACATCGATTGAACCTCCTTATAGTACTTCTGGAGCTAAGGAAACGATCTTCATGAAGTTCTTTTCTCTAAGCTCTCTTGCCACTGGTCCGAAAATACGGGTTCCACGTGGGTTCAAATCATCTTTAATAATGACGACTGCATTATCATCAAACTTGATGTATGAGCCATCTGCACGGCGAAGTCCAGATACGGTGCGAACGATGACGGCTTTAACGACGTCACTTTTCTTAACTGCACCCGCTGGTGAAGCTTTTTTAACGGTCACAACGACAATATCACCGATGTTAGCATAGCGACGACGTGTGCCGCCGAGCACTTTAATGACGAGGACTTCTTTAGCGCCACTGTTGTCAGCAACGACTAATCTACTTTCTTGTTGAATCATAGCGTTTTCCTCCCTATACTAGATCGGCTTTAGCAATAACCTCTAAGAGACGGAATCTCTTGGTTTTGGAAAGTGGGCGAGTTTCCATGATGGTCACGGTGTCGCCAATTCCTGCTAAGCCTTCTTCGTCATGCGCGTGGAACTTCTTGGAAACCTTTACGCGCTTGCCATATAAAGGGTCCATCTTGTAAGTGTCAACAACCACTGTGATCGTTTTATCCATTTTGTCGGATACAACTGTTCCAGTATAAATTTTACGATTATTACGTTCCATGGTATCCTCCTTATTCGTTTCGTTCACTAATGATTGTTTTCATTTGTGCAATCGTCTTTTTAACTTGACTAATACGAGCTGTATTTTCAAGCTGTCCTACTGCAAGTTGAAAGCGTAGGTTAAATAATTCAGCTTTTAGCTCGATAATTCTTTTTTCGAGATCAGGGGTGCTGATCTTTCTGATATCTGCCGCTTTCACGCTTGCTCACCTCTTTTAACAATCTTTGTGCGGATGGGAAGTTTGTGTGAAGCTAAGCGAAGCGCTTCTTTTGCGATATCTTCGGTGACACCGTTGATTTCAAACAATACTTTTCCTTCCTTAACAACCGCTACCCAGTGGTCAGGAGCACCTTTACCGGAACCCATGCGCACTTCGAGTGGTTTCTTGGTTTTTGCCAAGTGTGGGAAGATGTTGATCCATACTTTCCCTAATCTTTTCATGTGTCTTGTCATCGCAATACGTGCTGCTTCAATTTGACGGTTGGTAACCCAAGCGCCTTCTTGAGCAATGAGGGCAAATTCACCGTTTAGGATTTCGTTTTTCCCTTTGGCTTTGCCTTCATAACTGACGCGATGAGGACGACGGAATTTTGTTCTTTTAGGCATTAACATGATTACTTGCCTCCCTTGCTGTCACGAGCGTTACCCTTGTTTTCACGAGGTGCGCGTCTTTCTCTGTTATCTTGACGTGGTGCTCTTTCATCTTGCTTTCTCAGGTTTTCTTCACGTGTTTGTCCAGGTAAAACTTCACCGTTATAGATCCAGACTTTGACGCCTAGTACACCATAAGTGGTGTGTGCTTCTGCAGTCGCGTAATCGATGTCTGCACGTAAGGTATGAAGAGGAACTTGACCTTCAGAGTATCCTTCGCTGCGTGCGATTTCCGCACCACCAAGGCGACCGGAGACAAGGGTCTTAACACCTTTAGCACCTGATTTGAGTGCTCTTTGCATAGCAATCTTTTGAACACGTCTGAAGGATGCACGGCTTTCGAGTTGTTCTGCAATACTTTGTGCAACGAGGGTTGCTACACGTTCTGGACGTTTGACTTCAACAACGTTGAAGACAACTTCTTTCTTGGTAAGTTTTTCTAAAGCGGCAACAGCCTTTTTCTTAGTTTCGGCATCTCTACCGATGACAATGCCAGGCTTTGCTGTGTGGAGAGTCACTTTGACGCGATCTTTTCCACCCTTACCTTTCACGCGTTCGATTTCGACGTGAGATACTGCGGCTTTTTTATAAAAATCGTTTAAGTATACGCGGATCAATGCATCTTCTTTTACCAAGGAAGGAACGACTGTTTTTTCAGCGTACCACTTGGAATCCCAGTTGCGAATGATACCGAGGCGCATACCTACTGGATTAACTTTTTGTCCCATGTGCTCTCACCTCTACTCTTTATCTGCCACAACAACTGTGATGTGGCTGCTTCTCTTTTGAATGATATCGCCTTGACCTTTTGCTCTTGGGAACAATCTCTTTAAGCGAACACTTTCATTGACATAACATTCTTTAACATAAAGATTTTCTACGTTTGCATTGTTGTTGTGCTCAGCGTTGGCAACTGCACTGTTGAGCACTTTGAGAATAATTGGTGAAGCAGCGCGTGGTGTGAACATTAAGATGGCTTGTGCTTCCTTAATTTTCTTACCACGAATGAGGTCGATGACCAGTCTCGCTTTTCTCGGAGCAATGCGAACAGTTTTAGCTATAGCTCTAGTTTCCATGTTTCATTTCTCCTCCAATCACTTCTTCTTAGCTTTCTTGTCTTCCTTGTTGTGACCATGATAGGTACGCGTTGGTGCAAATTCACCAAACTTATGTCCGACCATATCTTCGGTGACATACACGGGGATGTGTGATTTGCCGTTATAGACAGCAACTGTATGACCAACGAAGTCAGGGAAAACCGTTGAACGGCGTGACCATGTTTGGATCACTTTATTTTCGTTTGCTGCATTCTGCTTTTGGACCTTCTTAAGTAAATGTTCATCACAGAATGGACCTTTTTTAACTGAACGTGCCATAATTTTCCTCCTACTTCGAACGGCGACGAACGATTAAATCGTTGGACGCTTTCTTATGATCGCGAGTCTTCACACCGCGACCTTTTTTACCCCATGGGGTCATGGGTTGCTTTCTACCGATAGGTGCTTTACCTTCACCACCACCGTGTGGGTGGTCGTTCGGGTTCATGGCAGATCCACGTACGGTTGGGCGAACACCCATGTGACGTTTTCTTCCAGCTTTACCGATATTGACGAGTTCCCAAGTTTCATTACCGACAACACCGATGGTTGCGCGACATGTACCTAAGACCTTACGAACTTCACCTGATTGAAGGCGAAGTAAGACATATTTATCTTCACGACCTAAAATCTGTGCAGATGCACCTGCAGAACGTGCGATTTGACCACCGCGTCCTGGGGATAGTTCAATGTTGTGAATGATTGTACCGACGGGAATGTTCATAATGGGAAGAGCATTTCCTGTCTTGATATCTACTTGTTCACCTGAAACAATGTCCATACCTACTTCCAAGCCCTTTGGAGCAAGGATGTATCTTTTTTCTCCATCTACATAGTTGATGAGTGCGATGTTAGCACTGCGGTTTGGATCGTATTCAATCGTTGCGACCTTACCGATGATGTTGTCTTTGTTGCGCTTAAAATCAATTACACGATATTTTCTTTTTGCACCGCCACCGATGTGACGAACGGTAATCTTACCTTGGTTATTACGTCCACCTGTGCGAGAAAATGGCTCAAGTAGTGATTTTTCAGGAGTAGATGTTGTAATTTCTTCGAATGTTAGCACACTCATGCCACGACGACCTGGGGTTGTCGGGTTGTATTTTTTAACCGCCATTTGGTTAAACCTCCTCTAATCTTTCACTTTAAATGGTGAAGGCGTCAATCTTTTGACCTTCAACTAATTTAACGACTGCTTTCTTATAAGCAGATTTGTAACCTTCATACTTACCCATCTTCTTATACTTTGGAAGTACGTTGATGGTATTAACTGATAAAACCTTGACATTGAAGATGGTTTCAACAGCTTTTTTGATTTCAACTTTATTCGCTTTTGGATCAACCTTAAAGGTATAGCGATTTTGGCTTTCAATCAATTTTGTTGTTTGTTCAGTAATGATTGGAGCTTTGAGAATATCATAATATTTAGTCATTGCCCAAGACCTCCTCTAATGCTGCAACCGCATCTTTGGTGATGATGACATTCTTACAGTTAAGGATGTCATATACGCTGACATGTCCAACTTCTGAGAATGCAACGGTTGGGATGTTTCTTGCTGCAAGCACATCATTGTCCGTAAAGGTTGTTGCAACGATCAACGTCTTACCATCAACACCTAAATTAGTCAACATTTGCTGGAATAATTTTGTTTTTGGTGTTTCAATACCGAGATTATCAACAACTTTTAACTGTCCATTAGCTGCATGATATGACAATGCTGAACGAAGCGCTAATTGACGAACTTTTTGATTAAGCTTGATTGCATAACTTCTTGGTGTTGGTCCGAAGACGACACCACCGTGACGCCATTGTGGCGCACGTGTTGAACCTTGGCGAGCACGACCTGTACCCTTTTGACGCCATGGCTTTTTACCACCACCGGATACTTCACCGCGATTTTTAACATCGTGTGTACCCTGTCTCATTGCTGCGCGTTGAGCATTGACAACATCATATAAAGCTTGTTGATGCGGTTCAATACCGAACACATAATCCGATAAGGTGAGTTCAGCAACCGTTTGACCTGTTTGATTTAATACATTGAGTTTTGGCATGGTGACCCTCCTTACTTCACACTCTTGATCGCAGATTTTACAATAACAAGACTCTTGTTAGGTCCTGGTACGCTTCCGCTGATCAAAAGCAATTGATTTTCTACATCGACACCTGCAATTTTCAAGTTCTGAATGGTGACTGTTTCATGTCCCATATGCCCCGGTAGCAATTTACCTTTGAGCTTACCTTTCATGGCACCCATCGAACCTGGACCACGGTGGTATCTCGAACCGTGAGTCATTGGACCACGTGTATGTCCATGTCTCGTAATAGAACCTTCAAAACCCTTACCTTTAGAAGTTCCAGTGACATCGACGACTTCACCAACCTTGAATACATCTGTCTTCACAAGGTCACCGACCGTCAAATTAACTAATTCATTCTGCACTTCTTCAAAGCGGATTTCTCTAATGAAGCGCTTAGGTGCTGTATTAGCTTTTTTCACGTGCCCTTGTTCAGGCTTGTTACTTACTTTGTCCCGTTTCGTTTCGAAACCAACTTGTGTTGCAACATAACCGTCTGTTTCGACAGTTTTTTGCTGCAGGACCACATTGTCAGCCACATCGACAACGGTTACTGGAATGAGTGTTCCATTTTCATCGAAAATTTGTGTCATTCCAAGTTTTCTACCTAAGATTCCTTTGGCCATAATTTAACCTCTTTCTTGTTTTTGTGTTATTTTTTAAGAACGATATCGATTCCTGATGGAAGGTCAATATCCATTAATGCACTGATCGTTTTGGGATTTGGATCAAGGATTTGAATAAGTCTCTTGTGCGTTCTACGTTCGAATTGTTCACGTGAATCTTTGTTGACGTGTGGTGAACGTAAGATGGTGAAGATTTCCTTTTCAGTAGGAAGGGGGATAGGCCCTTGGACAGTCGCACCTGTTCTTAATGCGCTTTCCACAATCTTCTTCGCAGCTTGATCAATCAATCTGTGATCGTAAGCCTTTAAACGAATCTTAATTACATCTTTTGCCATTTGTTTAAGCTCCTTTCGCCTATAATCTGGTATAGACTTGCTCCATGAGAAAACCCGACACTATGACAACGGCTATCCGTGTGTCAGCAACCTCCCATTTCACAGCCTTCTCGCATTTACACACGAGCGTTACTATTATATAAGAAAAGCCAAGTCATTGCAACCCCCATGTGCAATTTTCTTGGCTTTTTACTTATTGTTTTTTGTTTTTATCCTCATCTTCGTCTTTTTCTAGTAGTTTGATGATATCTTCTTTATCTTTTTCATCGAGTTCGATATCGTAATCTTCATTCCTAATGAATTCTTCAAATAATTGACGGATTTTTTTGGATCGTCGTGAATTTTCTTTGCTGAGATTATACTTTTCTTTGACCAAACGATAGATGATCGTTTTTAGTCGATCTTTTCTATTAACACCTTTGAATTTGCCACGCGTTGACATACGAAGTAATATTTCATCGATCATCGCATGAGGTAATTGCATAGGTACAATCACATGTCTAAATCCACCCACAAGAATGCGATGGAAAATATCTTGAGGAGTCAAATAATGTCCCATAATCATATTTGTGCATCCGCTTCTGCTGGAAACAATTTTTTCTTTGTTGTAAGTCAAGTCGGCATATAGGTAACTATCTCTCACTTTTTTTATATCGAGATGACTGATTCCAAAATTGAAAGGATCGAAATATTCTTCGCACGCATAATCAAAGTGGATGCTTTGCTTCTTGATCGAAAGCATGCTTGGTTGTTCAAAAAGCCCGAGTCGAGTATCAAAACTACTGATGAATGAAATGGAGAGATTTTTTTCAACTTCACGATACATTTCATTGATGAGAAAAGCCCAGTTCTCAAAATCATAACGTGATTCAATATTTGCAATCATAAACGATAAATCTTTCTCCGGATATTTCTGGTGTATTTTTGCGGCTGCATAAACAATGGATTCAAAATATGATGGATTACAGTACAGCATATCGAGACTCGATACATCATCAAATTCCGGTGTACGCATATCTTTATGCATGATAGGCATGCGAATGATAATCGTTTTTCCAGAATATGTTTTAAATATATGGTGGAATCGTTTTTCCCATTCTTTGACTGTCAAGCTTATTCCTTTAGCAAAAATGGCAAAATCGGTCAAATACACAATCCCATTGCTAAAAACAGGATTAAGAGAATATGTAACATCTTTGTAGTGAGCAAACATACCATAAAGATGAATATCACTCTCCGCAATGATATCAAAGGTTTCGCTTGCTCTACCTATTAATTCTTCATGAGAAATGTTTTCTTCGATTGTCTTTGAGTCCGAATATACCGTAATCGATTGATCGATCAAATCGATCAGCATGTCATCGTTCTGTTGGTACACCTTCTCTGATATGACAATAGGTATTTGATAATGAACCGCATAGCTTTGATGCCATTTTTCTCCGGTTTTCGGTTCAATGACAATACCTACAAGATTCGAATGTGACTCGTGAAAAAGAGAGGGGTATAATTTTTTAGTGACTAGAATAAAATCTGATGTTATATCTTTTGTCGCAAAATCAAAAACAATGCGATAAACGTGTTTTTCAACAAGTTGATTGATTTTCAAAACAAAATCCTGTAGTTTTTTCTTATCAACTTCTTGATTTTTTTGTTGATATTCTTTAAATTTCGCGTTAAGGTTAATTTTATGTGCAAGTTTGTAAGCTTCTGAAAGCGTTAGATTGTTGCTTTTCGTATTTGAACTGACATAAAGTTTAATGTTTGGATGATAAAGTATATCAAATATATCGTGGAAAAATGTGGTGATGTGTTTGTTTGAATGAAGAATACGTTCTACTCGTAAGAAATGCGTGACATCGCTTCTAATTAACTGATCCATCTGATCTATGGCTAAATCAATTTGTTTATCAGGCATCATCTTTAATATTGACTGTTCATCATAAACAAAGACCTTTCCATATACCTTCTTATAGTTAATGAGTTTTAAATTAATCTGGGATGTTATTTCGTGTTTTTGTCCGTAAATAACTTTTACGCTTGCTGAATTACTAATCATGTTGTCTCCTCGTTATTATTTTTTTGCGTATTTCGCTGCACCTATAATTCCGGCATCATTTCCTGTTCTAGCAAGTATAAATGGTACGTCAACTGTACCAAAGCGTGCTTCAGTTTGATAATGTGATACAATGCGATCAATTAGAATTTGTCCAACTCTGGCAACACCACCACCAATAATGATGATGTCTGGATCAAGACTAACCGATAAAATGCTCGCACTACGTGCTAAGTAGTAAGCAACGCGATCGAGTACCATCAATCCTACAGGATCATTGTCTTTAGCTGCATCAAATACTGACTTTACCGATATGTTTCTAAAATCGATTATACTTTCGTGTTTTTGAGATAAAAGTTTGGCATAGTCTAAGATTGCTTTAGTTCCACAAGCCTGTTCTAAACAGCCTGTTTTTTCACACCCACACATCTCAGTTCCTTCAAAAACGGGCATATGACCAATCTCACCTCCTGAGCCCGTTCGTCCTTCGACTATTTGACCATTAACAATGATTCCTCCGCCCACACCTGTTCCTAACGTATAAAAAATAGCATTGTTATAAGGATGGCTGAGCGAATGATTTTCTCCATATGCAGCAATATTTGCATCATTGGAGACAACTACTCTCATAGAAAATGGTAAATATCTCGATAAAGATTCTACGACATTTACATCTTTCCAATGAAGATTTGGGCAAACTGAAATATATCCATTTTTTACAGGACAAGGAACTGCAAGTCCGATACCTTCAATCTGACTATATTCGAGTGAATGCTTTTTCATCATCAATGTCACCTGTTCAACGATGGCAACAAAAATTGATGACCTCTGCTCGTGACGAGGTGTCGCAATTTCATTTTTTTCAATCATTTCAAAAGGGTCGACTGAAAATAATCCTAGTTTAATATTTGTCCCTCCGACGTCAATCCCAAAGGTGAAATTCATCCTTTTTTCCCTCCACACTTAATCGATTATACTAATTATAATCTTATAAATCAAGAGGCTATTTATGCTTTTTTAACATAATGAATTGTCAAATTAAGTGCAACTCATATAGTTATTTATCACATCATAGCTAGAGATGAAGCCATTGCATTTTCGAGGGCGACGATTGATCAGATCAATATAATACTTAATGCGCT
>Ga0310040_1000285_pt1 | contig 51998 bp, 44 predicted proteins | sample EPASupsiteHSE623_FD_200237 | JGI IMG/M metagenome (GOLD analysis project Ga0310040, IMG submission 200237) | Bioremediated contaminated groundwater from EPA Superfund site, New Mexico - Sample HSE6-23 (v2) (version 2) | ecosystem: Environmental > Aquatic > Deep subsurface > Groundwater >...
TCATAGTCCCAAAAGGGTGACTGCTTTCACTGCCCATATCAGGTTAGCAATGGCGGATCTTAGATGTCAGGTTTTTCATCGGCCTCGTATGAGCCCCATCCTGAGGCTCATGAGCGTTTAGGGGGTGGAATGAATGCCGTCACTCTACCAACGAACCAATATCTTCAAAATAGGTTCGATCACAACTTTTTTAAGGTAAATTGGCATGTCAGCTTCTCTGGGGTACAGCACTCTAATATGAAGCCTTCAGGCTTACATATTAGGCTTACATATATTAGAGAGGGAATTAAGGGTTAACTGTGCTGAGGAGAGTTAGCACATCCATCTGCAACTATGCCAGCTGTAGTTGACGAAGGCTAAATCGGCTGGTATGTCCAGCAGACAGGCTTGATCTGCAGTCCGGAGTTCCATGAGCCTAGAGGTTCAATCATATGAGCTGATTCTGTCTGCATCAGTGGTTTTATCTGCAGCCATTGCCCTCTTTGCCTGGTTTCGCAGATCGACTCCAGGATCGAGGTACTTCTCACTGCTCATGCTTGCCACTTCTGTCTGGTCTGCGTGCGACCTCTTTGAGATCGCATCTTCAGACCTAGCGGCAGGCCTATTCTGGGATAAGATGGCCTTCATGGGTGTTGTGGTCGTCCCTGCCATGTGGCTGGCCTTTACACTTCAATATACTGGAAGAGAGAAGTGGCTCACTCCTGTGAGCCTGGGATTGCTCTTTGTAGAGCCTCTGGCTGTATTGCTTCTGATCTGGACGAACGATTCTCACGGCCTAATGTGGTCCTTTGTCGATACCTACAGCCCGAGCCGGTTCAATGGCATCTATTTCATCTACGGAGCCGGGTTTTGGGCACACACCATCTACTCCTATATTTTGCTATCCGCGGGCACTATCCTTCTTATCCAGTACCACTCTTCGTCGCCTCATCCCTACCGCAGCCAGGTCATGGCTCTTTTGGCAGGGGCCGCAGTTCCCTGGATGGTCAATGTTCTGTCTGTAACTGGACTGGGCCCCTTTTCAGAGGTCGATCTGACCTCATCAGCTTTCAGCCTCTCTGGCCTGATCGTCACATGGGCGCTCCTGCGCTTTGGGCTGCTCGATATCATCCCCATTGCCCACAGCACAGTTGTAGAGAGCATGAGAGATGGAGTGATTGCCCTTGATCTCCAGAGCCGCATAGTGAACCTCAACCCGGCCGCGGAGAGTGTTCTTGGGTCTTCAGCCTCAGAGCTGCTGGGCCGGCCTGCAGATGAGGTCTTCTCCAGGTACTCAAACCTGGTAGAGCTCTATAAAGATGCAATTGATGCTCATGCTGAGATTGAGGTGGGAGAAGAGGGCTTAAAGCAATGGTACGACTTGAGGATCCTGCCTCTGAAAGACAGCCGAGATAGAAACAGGGGCAGGCTGGTCGTCCTCAGCGATATCACAAAGCGCATCTCTGCTGAGAACCAGCTGCGCTGGAATGATGCACTGCTGCGGTCCATGGCCGAGAACTCCCCTCTGGCCTTCTATGTGGTCGATAACCGCACAGATTCCATACTCTACTTCAACCGCCTCTTCTGCAAGATCTGGGGAATAGAGAACCTGGAGGAGGAGATGAGACGTGGGGACCTCAAGAACGGCGACATAGTATCAAGAATATTGCCGCTTGTAAGAGATGTGCCGGCTTTCATTGCCACCTGCAAGCCTCTTTCTGATGAGAGCAACCGCTCTATCGTAGAAGACGAGATTCCTTTTGCAGACGGCAGAATCATCAGGCGTTTCTCTTCCCAGATCACAGACTCAAAGGACCGCTACTTTGGCAGGCTTTACATCTTCGAGGACGTGACAGAGCGAAAGCGCACCGAGGAGGCAAAGAGCGCACTTCTGGCAGCCATCCCAGATATGATGTTTCGGCTAAGCTCAGAGGGAGTCTTCCTGGATTTCAGCGCATCAAGCGATGAGGCACTTCTGGCATTGCCAAGCTTTTTCCTGGGTAGAGATGTTTTTGAGGTTCTGCCTGCCGACCTCGCTGAGCTGACCCAATCCAACATAGACAGGACTATCGCAAGTGGGGAGATGCAGACCTACGAGTATGAGACCAGTAGTAATAACCTTAGGCGCTTTTGGGAGGCGCGTATGGTGGCATGCGGCCAGGATCAGGTGCTCACTATCGTTCGAGACATAACTGATAAGGTGACTGCAGAAAGCGAGCTTTTGAACAGAGATAGGCTGCTTGGCGCTGAAGCCACCGCGGCCAGCATTCTGCTGGCAGAAAAGAACCTCTCCCTGGCCATAGACCAGGCATTGGAGATTCTCTGCCTGGCATCGGGCGTGGACAGGGCATACATCTTCAAGAACCAGGACAATGGCGGAGATCGCCTCATGTGCCTGAGATATGAATGGTCGAGAGATCAGGAGAGGTCAAGGATGGGCAACCCCAGCCTCCAGAAGATGCCCTATAGAGCTATGGACCCGGATATGTATGAGCAGCTCGCCAGTGCAGAGCCTTTAAGCTGGTCGATAAATGACCCAAATCTCCAGGATAAAGTGAGAGAGATTCTGAGGGCTCAGGGCATAGTATCCATGCTCATCGTTCCCATATCAATTGATGGCGAGTTCTGGGGGTTCATAGGCTTTGATGACTGCCGCTCTGAGCGGGCCTGGTCTGCATCCGAGGTATCAACGCTCAAAACCTCTGCAGGCAGCATAGGTGCTGCTATAATGCGCAAGAACGCTAATGATGAGCTGTCCAGGAGTGAGAAGAGATACAAAGATATGGCCGAGCTCCTTCCCCAGCCGATCTTTGAGACTGACCGGTATGGCAATATCACATTCATCAATCGCAGAGCCTTCGAGTACTTCGGCTATGACCCAGAGGATCTGAGGGAGGGATTCACAGTGATAGATGTGGTCGCTCCAGAAGACAGGGCCAGGGCTATAGAAAATACCATGAGGGTGTTGAGTGGCGAGAAGGTCCTTGATGTCGAGTATGCAGCTCTGAGAAAGGATGGGTCCACATTCTCGGTGATTGTGTATTCCAGCCCCATCTTCCAGGAGGGCAAAGTCGTTGGACTCAGGGGGGTGGTGGCAGATATCACAGAACACAAGAAGATAGAAGAGCAGCTGAGGATTGCCAGAGATGAGCTGGAGGTCAGGGTGAAGGAGAGGACTGCCGAGCTTGAGAACAAGAACCAGGAGATGGAGAGGTTCATTTATACAGTATCTCATGACCTCAGGTCCCCCCTCATCACAGTAGAGGGCTACATAAGCTTCCTGCAATCTGACCTGGCAGATGAGAGCAAGGACAACGCCTCAGAGGATTTAAGGATGATAGGCGATGCCGTGAACAAGATGGACCGGCTTTTATGCGATACCCTGGAGCTCTCCAGGGCAGGGCGGTCGCTAAACCCACCTGCGGAGGTGCCGTTCTCAGTCCTGGTGCAGGAGGCTCACGAGCAGGCCGCTGAAAAGCTGAGATCCAGAGGCGTAAAGGTTTCAGTCGCTGAAGATATGCCTTCAGTGGTGGTTGACAGGATGAGGACAGTAGAGGTCCTGGTAAACCTCCTCGAGAACGGCGCCAAATACATTGGCGATGAGCCTGAACCTAGAATGGAGATAGGATATTTGCCTGACATCAAGGCCTTTTTTGTCAGGGATAATGGAATAGGCATAGATAAAAGCCAGCATGACAGGATCTTCGAGCTCTTCTACAAGGTCGACAGGAAGAGCGAGGGCACGGGCGCAGGCCTGGCCATTTCAAGGAGGCTGGTTGAGGCCCACGGCGGCAGAATATGGGTCCAGTCAGAGATTGGAAAGGGAACGACCTTTTACCTCACCCTGCCTATGGCCAAAGGAAATCATCCATTATTAAAATCATAATATTTCTTCAACATCTTTAATCCTCCACAGCATCAGAGCTGCCAGGGCCGATGCAAATGTTCCAAATAGAAATGCCGCTCCTGGAAAAAACCTCTGCCATAGGACGCCTGCAATCAAGCCGGAGATGATAGCTGAGATCCCGACGGCTCCATAATAGATGCCAAGCGATGTGCACCTCACAGTCGCACAGCTCAGGTCAGAGACAAAGGCCCTCTCAGAGGCATCGACCATGGCAAAGATCAGACCGTAGAGGGCGAAGAGGACTATCAGGCCTGCTGCAGACGATACATAGGCAAACCCAAGGCTTGTGACTGCAAATACGCCGTAGCCGATGGTCAGCACATTCTTCCTGCCAACCCTGTCAGACCAGATTCCTATGGGCATTGCCAGGGCTCCATAGACCACATTGAAGAATATATAGAGGAGCAGGGGCGCTCCTACAGCCATGGCTCCAGTGAAGAACTCCTGGGCCCTGAGTATGAAGAACATATAGCTGAAGTTGCCCAGAGCAAAGAGAGAAGCTATGGCTATGAACTTCCTCAGATCTGGAGATAGATCCCAGAGGCTCAGCTCCATCTTGGCCCCGGGAGATTTGAAGCTCTCCTTGACCCTGGCAAAAGGAACCAGGGCTACTATGGAGAAGACTCCTGCTATTAGCAGTATCGTCCTGAAGTCCAGTCCCGCTCTCCAGAGGAGATAGGCAAGAGCAGATCCGACTATGGCACCTGAGGTATCCATGGCCCTGTGAAGGCCAAATCCTCTGCCGCGAGCCTCCTTCTCTGCAGACTCGGCAATCATGGCGTCCCGGGGTGCAGAGCGTATCCCTTTGCCGAGTCGCTCTGTGCCCTTGATCACAAACACGCCCTGCCATCCAGGTGAGAAGGGCAGCAACATTTTGGCTAAGGCAGAGATGCCATAGCCGGCCACCACCAAAGGCTTTCTCTTTCCCAGCCTGTCAGACCAGTAGCCTGCAAATATCTTGAAGATGCTTGGTATCCCATCGCTAAGGCCGCCGATCATACCAACAGCAATGCTGCTGCCGCCCAGAGTTGCTATGAACAGTGGCAGTATGGGCTGGATGATCTCGCTGCTTATGTCGTTTAAGAGGCTCACCAGGCCCAGCAGAATTATGTTCTTGCCAATTTTTGGTTTTGATGGCTCTGCCATGAGGGCCAGGAGTGCCAGGAGATCTATTAGGTTTTGGTCTGTTTTTCATCTTCTGCAAGCGCCTCATTGGGGAGAGCGATTTTATAGCATGCCTACGAAAAGATGAAATGCTTGTACATCTTTGACCGTCAATGAAGGAGATCTCATGAGAGTACTCGTTAGCGATTCACTTGCTGAAGAAGGAGTAAGGAGGCTCAAGTCCGGGGCAGAGGTAGATGTTCTGACCAACCTCTCTCCAGAGGAGCTGATCAAGAGGATTAAGGATTACGATGCCCTGGTCATAAGAAGCGGCACCAAGGTCACTGCAGACGTGATCAATGCCGCAGAGCGGCTCAAGGTCATTGGGAGGGCCGGCGTTGGAGTCGATAATGTCGATGTCGAGGCTGCCACCAGAAAGGGCATAATAGTCCTAAACGCCCCTGGCGGGAACACCATATCCGCTGCAGAGCACACCATCGCGATGATGCTGGCTCTGGCAAGGAACATCCCCCAGGCCAACACCGCCCTGCACAAGGGCGAGTGGAACCGCAAGAAGTATACTGGTGTAGAATTCTTCAACAAGACCCTGGGCGTAGTGGGCCTTGGCAGAGTAGGAGCCGAGGTTGCCAAGAGGATGAAATCCTTTGGAATGCAGATCCTGGCCTATGATCCCTTTGTGACTGAGGCCAAGGCCAACCAGATGGGCCTGAAGCTCGGCACCCTCGAGGAAGTGCTGAGGGGGAGCGACTTCATAACAGTGCATACCCCCCTGACAAAGGAGACAAGAGACCTCATAGATGAGGAAGAGTTCAATATTATGCGCCCCGGCGTGCGCATAGTCAACTGCGCCAGGGGAGGCATAATAAACGAGGCTGCTTTGGCCAAGGCCGTTTCTGAGGGAAAGATTGCTGGAGCCGCAGTCGATGTCTTCACCAAGGAGCCGCCAACGGGAAATCCAATCCTCGAGCAGGAGAGGATAATTACCACCCCCCATCTGGGAGCGTCCACTGCCGAGGCCCAGGTCAATGTGGCTCTGGCTGTGGCAGACCAGATCCTGGCCATAGCTAAAGGCGGACTGCCGACCACGGCCATTAACATGCCTGCCATCTCGCCAGAGACCCTGGCCGTAATGCAGCCCTTCATGAAGCTGGCTGAGAAGATGGGAAGGCTTGCAGGCCAGATTGCAGGTGCCAGGTTTGATAAGGTGGAGATCACCTACGGCGGCGCGGCTGCAGAGAAGGACACAAAGCCTGTGACCATATCTGCAATCAAAGGCCTGCTTGAGAGCGTCGGCAGGAGCGCCAACTTCGTGAATGCCATAACCCTGCTCAAGGAGTGCGGAGCCAACCTCACAGAGTCCAAGACCGAGGCCACAAACGGCTACAGCAATATCATAACCATAAAGGTCTATAACGGCCCCGAGGAGACGATGGTTCAGGGGACGGTCTATGGAAACAATGACAGGCGCATAGTCCAGATCAATGAGTACAAGATATACATGCCTTCAGAGGGCTGCGCTGTTGTGGCCCTGCATGAGGACAGGCCCAATATCATAGGGCCGGTATGTGTGGCTCTTGGATCTGACAAGATCAATATCGGCGGAATGCATGTGGGCAGGATCTCAGAGGGAAAGACCCAGCTCATGGCCCTGAATGTAGACCAGCCGGTCTCAGAGGAGACCATGGAGAAGGTCAGGGCAGTTCCGGGCGTCATCAGCGCCAAGATGATCCTGCTGTAGAGAGCTGGCAAAAGGCCAGCTTTATTTCTATTATTTTGAGCCATTGTTAAGCTTGATCAGGTCACTCAAAGCAGATTATCATCCTTTTATTACCGATAAGCTCAGCCTAATAGTTGAAAACCTAAAAAAATAACGCTCGAGGCAAACCGGCATGTCTCAATACATGCCTCGGCAGATCTGCCCCATTTCTATTCCCGGGCCGGCACACTGCCAGTTCTTTGGACAATCAGGATCGGCATTGCATTTACCATTATATATATCATCAAATATTCCGTTCTTGAAGCATCTCTTTTCAGATCCCCACATATCTATAGCTTCTGTCCAGCTGCCAATGTCGCCCCAGGCTATATTTTCGCCTGGGCCAGAATACTCGGCGTTTCCTGTAGCAGCTAAGTGGTTTGCCCACTCTTTAGTTGAAGCTGCTATCTGTTCGTCCCAAACTAATGGCGGAACACCTACTTCACTGCGATATTTGTTGTGGGCGTTTAATATTTGATCAATTTCTGCGGGATTGATTACGCCTTCATCCCGCCCAATCTCCTTATCATGCAGCTCGGGGCCGGATAGCCGCCTGATTTTTGCAGACCCTCATAAAATTCTTCAGCAAAAGCTGGCAGGGGGTGGTAGAAAGATCTAGCTCTCCCTTGATAGTTCTTGGACTCATAGATCGATATTACGTACTCCTTTGGAACGTGGATTGAAGCAGCAACCCCGACCCCGAGATCTGGCATATTGCTCGAAATGGGGGGGCTCTATCGAGCAAAAGATCCTGAGCGTGGGTCAGATGAGAATTGGCAGTCGTTTTTGGGTCGTACACTATGCCCTGGGTTAGTCTCACGGCCTTGGTCCAAAAACGCGGCCGCGGGGAACACTTGCGTATCTAGGCTTGAGCTTGGGCAAAATTACGATGGCATCAGTTACAAAGGACTTGGCTTATCCGGGCCATGGACCTGTAGAGGCGGGCAGGCAATATTGCCAACTATCAGGTCTGGAAGGATCTGGGCTTCTTCTCCATCTCATGGTGGCGACTGGAAAACTCAGCATGTGCACTGGCATAAGCGCCTACATGCCTCCTGCCAGTCCCGGCGCCTCATGGCTGCCGTTCCGAGCTGCTCATTAATAAGTTCTTGTGGTCGCATGTGAAAGAAGTCGCTGACTCTGGCCTACAGTTATATGTACTTATTATTCCTGTTTCACATGGGCAATTATATAACAAGCAACAGGGCTATCATATCGGACAGCTACTTATCTAGATTTTTAAAAAAGGCTCATTTTAAGGCCATAAACCTGGTGTTTGAGGGAGTAAGAATGGGGGTAAAGGCCGTGAAAATGAGACAAAATATACATATTAGCTCAAACGCAATCAGTAGATGGTATTAGTAAAGGAGGGGGCGGCGAAAGTTGTGTAGGAGGGATAAAAGAGATATTCGACTTTTGCCTTAATATCATACGTCATTTGTCGAGATATAAAGTTTTTGGTTGAGCCGTACATTCAAACACTGCAGAGGAAGCGCTCGATAATATCACAAACCTTAGCACGTAGACCGGTAGTTCAGACATAAGTTATTTAACGACCGGAGATCTATCACGATTCATTCACGGAGGAATTGAAAACTGGATAGAAAAAGGAATTTCGTGCTCAGAGACGCGAATGGAAACGAGACTAGCAATTATTCAAGAGGTTTAGATGATTACAAAAACTAAAGTATACTCCGTTTCGATAATACTTTCATTTATTCTGTTAATAGGAACAGTGGCTGCAGTCAGTGCAGATATGAGTAGACAGGTATTAGGTAATAATAAAGCATTTGGCAATATTGCCTCTGAGGTATCCTTAAAGCCCGGTCAAGATACCCCACCTGAAAGTGGTGCAAGATATAACGATTTTTCTGAGAACATCCGAATGAGGGCAGAATATGGAAATTTTGCTGATTTTGCTAAAAAAGAGGATACAAGCAGTCCACCACCCGATCCTGAAGGTGGAATTAAGTGTCAAGGAACTAATATACCAAAATGCGGCCAAAATGAGAAGCTTATATGCGACGTGCATTGTCATTGCAATTGTGTAGCAAAGGAAGATCTTCCACCCGACTTTGGCAACCCAGATCCTATTGAATACGTCATTGTGACCACCTATGAAACACAAGCCAAAATCGGTTTTGTGGCCACGTCGTGGAACCCATACAACTCTGTGGATGGTTTCAATCTCACGGATCATATTACGGTACATGGCGGCTTATATGGATCAAATGTGGAGCAGTTTACAATGACCAAGAGTGTTGCTGAGATCAATGCTCCAGGTGACATGGGCGACTTCCTTTTTGATGGTCTGACACCTTACACCAAATATTGGTTCAAAATTTCAAGCAATAAGGGAGAACATTTTAGTGGATTTTTTGTAACTCTCTGTACTCTAGGAGTTGCATGCAATGGCGCTGATACAATTTGCAGAGTAGGTTCCTACAATCCATATGATAACCCATATGGATACTTGATTAAATCTGAAAATAGAGGTTGCTATCCTTGTGGAGGCTTAAACGAACCCTGCTGTGCCGAGTGTGGAGAGCGTCAGGCTTGTGATAATCCTCACACCTGTCAATCAGATAAGTGCGTGAAGCAGTCTGACGAAAAGCTAAACTTCTCACTGCCTGAATCAATTTACCTTGATCCTTGTGAAAATCCTTCACTCGATATGGATCTGGATGGACTCAAGGATGACTTCGAAAACGCTCTAGCAGATGCCTGGCGTCCCTACTTCATCTATGATGAAGGAGAGAATAATCAAGGAGGGGCTGATATTGACGATGATAGCCTCCAAAGCTGGGAACCAAGAGTCCTATTTCAAGTACGCCCCATAGGTGGATGGGATTGGCCCCGGAGAATTGTCATCAATTGGGCATTCTTGTATCGTTTGGATGGCGGTTTCCGCGGATCCAACACGTGCTTGGATTGGCATTATGGCGATACTCAAAGCGGCTCCTATGATCTAAGCAGCTCGGATGGTGTTACTTGGCATCTTGATGATCTTAGTTTATGGTCCGATGTTCCCACTTATACTCCTTATATACCGGATTCCAGTGATCCACGCATTGAGTGGACTGCTCCTCGTAGTACCTACTGGGGAGAAATGGACCCGCGCCCATCTCCAATCGTGCATGCTTCTGCTGGCAAGCATCATCAGTATATGACTGCGGCTGACTGTGAAGGAAAACATTCCTGTGATGATGACTGCGATGGTGGAGCTCACCGCTTAACTGATCTTACGCCTCTCGGGTATTTCAACAACGTTGGTGAGCCCAATAACCATCCCACCCCCCCGTTTGTAACTGATCTAGGGCTGCTCGGCTACCCTGGAGAGCAGGTCTGGAGCTCATCCTATCAATGCAAGTGCAGCGGCATGGGAGCTGGTTACACAGCACAAGATTGCTTCACAGGAGGTTTAGGAAATAACTGGAAAGCATCAGGCGGAACATTCACCTCTTGCACCATACCTACACCTGTTTACAAACTCTTCTCTTATGAAGCACTCACTCCTAACCCGGGATAAGGGGACGATTCGCTCTTTTAATTTTTGAAAATCTTAGGCTATGGTGCCCGCTCAAATGGGGCTGGTTAGCTTGTGACAGGAGATAGAGAGTGGGCGGCCATAAGTTCTGGTATAACGCTTACTGGAAGACTGAGATAGGGAAGTTTCGATAGCGGCGGCCGCCATTCATGGAAAGGGTTATTATAAAATTAGATTTTCTCCTGATTATATATATCCAACTCATCAGTTATTCATAGTCAATTATACAACCTTTGACTAGGCCTTAAAATCAGCCTAGCTGCTCTTCTAGCTAACTTATCATTCCCTACACTATAAGCACAGATTGACATAGGCTCCTTCTATCGGCCGATTGTGGCAGAGCATAGTGGAAATTTAGGTATAGAATCTGCAGAGTAGAGTCTGTAGCGTAAAGGCAAGGGGTTTGAGTTCAAGTTCGTCTTTATAATAATTTACTGGGAGCCGCAAAATAGTGAAAAACAAGTGAACATGTTGCTAGTTGTACATACCTGTCCGCAGTTTGCATCTTAGGAAATCGGCATAGCAAATAGCCTCTATTGAGTATCGAGACGAGCCTACTTTATATGCCTCGCTCTTTCCTATCCCTGATCTCATCTGCCAGGTGCCCGAGCTTCCTCCACTTTTTCCTCTCGGCTGCATGAAGCTCTGGATTTTTCTTTCTCTCAACTGCAAGTAGCTCCCTCTGGAGCTTTACATAGCTATCAAACCTGACCTGGGATAGTATTCCTTCCTCAATTGCCATTTTGATCATACATCCTGGCTCAGTCTCGTGCCTGCAATCAGAGAATTTACATTGAGCAGCAAGCTCTTCAATATCCTGGAAAGTGCTCTGCAGACCTGACCCTGCATCCCAGAGCTGCAGCTCTCTCATACCTGGATTATCGATGATAATCCCGCCTCTATCAAGCATTATCAGCTCCCTAACGGTTGTCGTATGCCTGCCTCGGCTATTATCTTCCCTGATCTCACTTACCTTCTGCCTCTCAAATCCTTCCAGGGCATTGATGAGTGTGGACTTTCCCACGCCCGATGAGCCGAGGAGCACCACTGTCTTGCCGTCCTGGATGTACTGTGAAAGAGCATCCATGCCTGCGCCCTCTGTAGCGCTGATCGCGTATACGGGCACATCTGGAGCAATTGCCTTCACATCTCTTATACCGCTGTCGGGATCTGCACAGATATCCGATTTGTTCAATATTATGACCGGATCCACATCGCTCTGTTTGACAACCGCCAGGTACCTTTCCAGCCGCCTCAGGTTCAGGTCCCTGTTGAGAGAGGTCATTATAAACGCCACATCGATGTTCGCGGCAATCACCTGCTCGCCTGTAGCCCGTCCTGCATCCTTCCTGGAGATCTTGTTCTTCCTGGGCAGTACGGCATGTATCGTGTAGGTGCCTGAGCTGTCTTTTGAAAGCGCCACCCAGTCCCCTATGGCGGGATAGATGCCATCCTGACGCAGCCTGCCTGATATCCTTGCCCTTATTTCCCCGCTTTTTGTATAGGCTTTGCAGCCGCTTTTGTTTACGTTCGATATCCTTCCAGGCTCATAGCTTGCAGCATACTCCTTGAACGGTCTTCCGAAAAAAGGGTTCCAGCCAAGCTTTTTTAACACGAGATCCACGAGGCAACCTCCCTAGAACAATCTTTCTTCAATCTCTATACAGCTTCATCGAACTCGCTACTATATCTGGCAACTCCATGGATGTCAGATATAGCGTTTTCATTCAAAATCAAAATCATAAAAGCCTCATCAGGAACTCCTTCCCACTGGCTGCGGATACCGCTATGTGACGCCAGCTCAAAGCCAAAGCGAGGATAGTATTCTGGATGCCCAAGCACGATGATGAAAGGCGAACCCTGATTCTTGAGAATCTCTATGCCAGCTTGGACTAGCCGTGATCCAATACCTCGATGCTGAAATTCTGGCAGCACTGCCAGGGGACCCAGCCCCATGCCATCTAATGTCATATCACCTTCAATCTTGACTGGACTGAAGACGATGTGACCTACAACCTGATCATCCTGGACTGCCACCAGAGAAAGAATGCTTGGGCAATTCTCACGTAGCCTATCGACTAGATTTGCCTCGGGAGCCTGACCGAAGGTCTGCATGAAGGTTTTTTCGTTTAACTTCCTTATTTCTTCAATGTCCTCTGTTTTCTCTTCTCGAATACAGATCATGTTATCCCTACCTTGAATTGCTTATACTGCCCAATGCCAATGAAGTACAGTGTGCTGCCAGTACGCGCTTGCAGCTCTCTTGGGCACTTATCTATCTTTTTATAAGATCCTCTAACCTTAACCGAGCTGCGCTATATAGAATACAAAACCATAATATTCAGAATATCGCCTAAATATGTCGATTTCTCTCTGATGATCCTCCAATACAGCAAGAGCTTCAGGATGGCCTGCATATTTGCGTCTCAGCCTGGAGAGTTTTTCTTCTACTGGCGAATAGTAGCACCACCACGCAGATTCCGGAAGGACGAAGTGATCTATATTGCGATAGCCAGCGCTCTGGATTATCCTCAGATTTCCTTCCATATCTTGCATACCTGGATATTCCTTAGCGAAATACTCTCTGACCTCACCAGGCACTTCGGCCTTGAGCCAAGTCAGCTCTGATGCAACGAGATATCCTTTATCCTTCAAGAGGGGTCGCCATTGCTGGAATCCTTTTTCAAAGCCTATGATATAGATCGAGCCTTCAGACCAGATGGCATCAAATGTTCTGGCTTCAAAGTGCAAGTCGTACATATCTCCCAGGTAGGGGATTATCCTGTCTGCCAGCCCATCCTGCTGCGCCTCCCTTTTCAAGTCATTCAGGAACTGAGGATGGTTATCGACTGCTATTATCATTCCATCTGCCAAGCGGCCCAGATCTATGGTCTGCATGCCCGGTCCACAGCCAACATCCAGGATCTTGGGACTAGAAGGCAGATCCTTGAGCATATCAAAGGCCCTTTTCGTAGATTGAAACTCTCCGGGGCCTTCTCTTGGATTGCCGCTGTGAATTTCCCAGAACAGATCCAACATCTCTTGTTCTTCCATCATTGATCTTCTTCTCGAATTACCTTATTACATTTAGGCTTTCTCGTCCCTAAAGAGAGCTGTAGTACCATAGCTTTGCTGGGAAGAAAATCAAGGCAAGTGTGATTAAGTGCAGAAATTTTTATCCCCCGAATGCACTTTTAAAAATTCGCTGTTCTTTTGCGTTAGTGTTCTTCTGGCATATTTTCTAGCTCAATTATCATGAGAGTGCGCGCCCAGATTTGTATATTCCTATAAATGCTGAAATAAGCATCCCAACATTAAGCTACAGTGTGTTCGCGAGTCTCTTCTGAGCCTTTTAAGATGTCAATGCCAGCTATTCATTCTGCCTTACGCATCTGCCTAAGGCCACCACCGATGCCCTGGACTTGGCCTTCTCTTCCCAGAGAATCTACTCAATCTCATCTTTATTGCTGGAAGATTTAGCCGCCAAGATGACATCAGCGCCTCCGGGACCCCCGGTCAGGCCGGGCACTGCTTGCTGCCTGTCTGAGCCAATGCAAACGTATGTGCGGCGATTTGCATCCCTGTCAAACTGCTCACTGCCAGCGCTTGCCTATCGATATAAATGTCCCCCGTGGCCACGGGGTCAGGGGGGCCGTCGGCCTGAGACTAACCCAGACCGTTAGTTGTTGCCCAAAGCGAAGATCTTCCGGGCCAGGCCAATGCCCTGACCGCTCATACGAGGTGATCATAAGGTTATTCGGTTTAGATCGCTGGATCGAGCCATTCTTTTAGTTGATGCCCTCTGCCCCAGGCCACAGCTCTTGGCATCAGTCGGCTACCCCTAATCTCGCGACTGCTGAGAGAAGATTATGCATCTAATCCAGGTAAAGAGCGCCAAACATAAGAAATGACCCGGATGACTTTCCTGGACGCCCCTGACTGCCGGGCCTCTGGTGCCGACGGCTCGAGAACGCATCTGCGGGGAAGGCTCATGAAGATAGGCCACAGCTGCCTCAAAAGTATGATGGCTAAAGCTTGAATATAGCTTGAATGTATTCAAACACTGCTAATCTGAGGCATGTCCATGAAACAATACCTTGAATACAATAATTAGCTATTTTTGGGAGATTGCAATGAATGAAAAGATAAACACCATGAAAGCAGTCGTACTCGATAGATTTGGAGGTCCTGAAGAGCTCGCTATGAGAAATATCCCTGTACCTGATATCGGGTCCAATGATCTCCTCATCCGGGTTGAATATGCGGGCGTTGGGGAGTGGGATATTTTCGAGCGAGAAGGCGGATATGCAGAAATGCTTGGCACAAAGCCAGATTTTCCCTATATATTGGGGTCTGAAGGTGCCGGCTCTGTTGCTGCCCTTGGTGAAAAGGTCAGGGGTTTTAATATCGGTGACAGAGTATACGCTTCAGGTTTTCTCAACCCAAAAGGCGGTTTCTACGCAGAATATGTCGCTCAGGATTCTAAAAATGTATCCTGCATTCCCGACAGCATAACAATTCAGGAGGCTGGCACTATCTCGGGAGCTGGCCTAACTGCACTGCGCGGACTTGATGATGTACTAAAGCTTGAACGAGGCGAATCCATAATGATTTTTGGCGCTAGCGGGGGAGTAGGACACCTGGCGGTGCAGCTTGCAAGGAATATGGGTGCCCGGGTCTTTGCCGTGGCTTCAGGTGAAGATGGCGTTGCTATGGTTAAGAAGCTCGGCATCGATGCTGCTGTAAATGGACGCAAAGATGATATTTCATTAGCAGCCAGCTCATTTGCACCTGATGGTCTTGATGCTGCATTACTTACTGCTGGTGGCGAAATTGCAGAAATAGCGATTCAGTGCGTTCGCACTGGCGGTCGTGTCGCCTACCCCAATGGGATATATCCTGAGCCGCAAGTTCGACCTGATATCAGGTCAAATGGGTATAACTGTGACCCTGATCCTGAGATTATACATAGGCTCGATAACTGGATTAAAATAGGCAACTTAACAGTCCATATTGATCGATCATTTCTGCTGGAGGATGCATATAATGCGCATTTGGCGCTCAATAATCACTACCTAGGTAAGCTTTGTCTCCGAGTTAATTATTAGGTTAAGCCTATACAAAGTATGCCCACATATTTTGGCACATTTATAAAAGTGGATATAAATGAGAATGAATCTTCTCGCATATGAGACGCCGCCTGATCTGTTACCGTCTACGGCAAGGCCTTGCATGCCCCGCAGATTGCTGCGGGGTGCGTCGCCATCATTTGACTAAATTCCGACCTTAGAAATGTTCTAATATTGCCATTACCTTTTGAGCTCGACCAGCTTTAGCACATTGCCTCTTGGACAGTCCTCTGGAGACTCGCCTACGACCTCGACTATGGTGTACTTCTCACCAGACTTAAGCCCAGATGGGTGGCATATCTCGTACATGCGGCAGTCTGACTCCTCGCAGTCCACGGGCTCAAAGACTATCTTTGACCCCGGAAATGCCTTCCTGGCATCCAGAGCCGAGATTATTGGGCTCTCCGTGACCTCTACGGCCCTGACTCCTGACTCATGTATCGGGCAGTCGTGAACCAGTTCGCCCCTGATCCCAAGGACCCTGTACCTGCGCTCGGGCTCAAGGTTCATGCATGTATTTCGAAGTTTGCAGGCCTCGCACTCTGGCGTGGGCCCATTGAAGGTGAACTCCATTCCTATTGTTGCGAGCTTTATTCCTATTAAAGTGATCTGAGTTGCAGCCTCGGACATCTTTGTAACCTCCATGTAGATAGATAATCATAATATTTCAAACTATTCTGGTGGCATATGCAGCTTTAATTGCCGCCTCTCTTGTCAGGCCCATGTCGAGTATTGTGTAGCGCTCAGGCCTGATCTTGTGGGCTTCTATCAGGGCATCTATGATGGTCTTCTCATCCAGCCCAAGCTCAGAGGCGGTCGTGGGCGCGCCCACATGGTGCAGGGCGCTTCTGATCATCTCCCAGTCGCCGCCGTGCAGGTACATCATAACTATCGTCCCAAGGCCGCAGATCTCGCCATGCAGCGCCTTTCCAGGAGCTATCCTGTTTAAGGCATGTGCAAACTTGTGCTCAGAGCCGCTCGCCGGACGGGATGAGCCTGCAATGGACATGGCAACACTGCTTGAGATCAGTGCCTTGACCACTACCCTGGCCGAGGCTTCCATCCCCGGCCTGATGGTTGGGGCCAGCTCCACAATCATCTTGGCTGTCATCCCCGATAGAGCTGCAGCATACTCGCTGTACTCCTCGTTCTTCAGCCTGTGGGCCAGCTGCCAGTCCAGAAGGGCAGTGTAGTTGGATATTATATCGCCGCATCCCGCTGAGAGAAGCCTTGGCGGCGCCCCGGAGATTATGCTTGTATCTGCCACAATGGCCAGCGGCGCCTGGGCAGGCACTGAGGTGGTCTCGCCGTTGACTGTGAGAGACGCCTGGGCTGAGCATATGCCGTCATGGGATGCAGCCGTTGGGACGCTTAGAAATGGAATTTTTTGCCTCAGAGATGCAAGCTTGGCTATATCTATGGACCTGCCGCCGCCAACACCGATTATGAACCCCGCGCCCATGTCGCCTGCGACTTTTGCAGCCTTGTCCACCTCATCGAGCCTTGAGGCCCTGGTGACCAGGGTCTCTGGAAGGTAGCCTGCCTGGTCTAAGATCTCAAAGACCTCCCTGCCCACCACCTCTCCAGTGGTAGGGCCGGTCAGAATCAGGGCCCGTCCCTCGAGCTTCAGGTCGGAGCAGATCAGAGCTATCTCTGCTATTGCGCCGCTATCCACCACCACTCTTCGCGGAAGCTCCATCCACCTAGATCTCACAGGCCCACCATCAGAATTAAATCCTCTTTTTAACCTGGCATCTTCAATATAAAGTCTATGTCACAATCTCTGATCTGAGGTCTTCAAGTATCCTGGCCCTGACCTGGTTTACATCAGCGCAGGTCCTGGCTCTTGGCCGGGGTATATCGATCTTGATTATGTCCTTGATCCTTCCAGGCCTTGCCGTCATTATAACTATCCTGTCTGCCAGGTATATCGCCTCGTCCACGCTGTGCGTGACGAATATGACAGTCTTTCTGTCTTCCTCCCAGATCCTTAAAAGCTCTGACTGCATTATGTTTCTTGTCTGGGCATCCAGTGCTCCAAAGGGCTCATCCATGAGCAGTGCCTTTGGCTCGTTTACAAGGGCCCTGGCTATGGCCACGCGCTGCTTCATGCCTCCAGAGAGTTCATGGGGGTATCTCTCCTCGAACCTGTCAAGGCCCACCATCTTGAGGTACTGCCTTGACCTCTCGAACCTGGCATCTTTTGGCATGCCCTTGAGCTCCAGGCCGAAGGCCACATTATCAAGCACATTCCTCCAGGGAAATAGTGAGTACTCCTGAAAGACCATGCCTCTCTCAGGGCCCGGGCCTTTTATGGCAGTTCCATCCAGGTATACTGCGCCGCTGGAGGGGGCTTCCAGGCCCGCTACTATCCTGAGAAGAGTGGTCTTGCCGCAGCCCGATGGGCCTATGAAGCAGACGAACTCATTCTCATTTATGCTCAGGTTGATGTCGTGCAGAGCCTCCATCTGCTTCCCATCTGACCTGAAGAGTTTATATACATCTTTTATCTCCAGCAAAGCCATATAGTGGATGGTTGTGCCGGACAGGTATAGCTCTTTCTATTGAGAGAAGCCCGGCCCATAGGTCATCTAAAAGAAGAGGATTGATCCTGGCTGCCATATCAGACCAACTTCATCGAATATAATTTGACACGTTTCTGAGCCTCATTCAGGAGGTGACTATCCCAAGACTAAAATGGGTTAAATCCTCTTTATTTGTGCCTTTGCGGTGCATGATAATGCCCAGGAAGCTAAACCACAAAGAAATAAAAGCCAAAGATAGTTCTCAGCCTTACTTCTGTGATTACAATGATGTCTGAGGAAGCCATGCCAAGATCGGAAAAACTAATTTATGGCCACCGCATCTCAATCGAACTCATAGTCCTAAAGTTTAATATGGATAATGCATATCTCCGGAAAAATAGGAAGGACTAATAATGGGCATGGCTATATGAATATAAAAATAGTATACTTCTTGTATACTTCACTGGCACTTCTTATGCCAGCTTGCCTTGGAATAGATATAGATTATGGAACTAACTCAGCATCTTCATCTGAACTCTACAGCCTTGATACAACAACCTCCCTGTGCTTTGAGTCAATTCTGCACGATGGCGCCATTTCCCAGAGCGCTCAGATGAGCGGGACTGGCGACAATACTTTCAGTCAGCAGACATTGGGAAACGGGTACCTTGTCGAGAGCTCTGCAGTCACTGGCGGTTCGAGCCAGTTTAGTGCATCATCATCTACTGTGACCGGTTTGGATGGTGCATTCAAGGATCTATCTTTGGCCGGCAGTGGCGACATAATCGCATATGTCAGCGGCTCTGCAGGCAAGACAGCTGCTGATCAAGAAGCCCTGGTGATTAGTGGGGAGATATCAACTATCCAGAGCGTGATGGCTGGCAGTGGCACCTCAATCAGCTCGCAGAGCACTGGATTGCTGGGCGAGACGGGAGCCATAGGAAGCACATCCACCTCACTGGAGAACTCCATGGAGGTGGCAGGAGGAATATCAAGTTTCGGTGACATCAATGCTGAGCTGACTTCAGTTGCTGCAGATAAGGCAATGATCTATGGAACCACATCGATGCTTGGCACCGAATGCATCGGGAATGATGCATTGCAGGCTGTGTCTTCTGGCGAACTGGGCTTGAAAGTGGCAGGCGCGTATTTAGACTCCGGGGGAGAACTGGGATGGTACGGGCTCTCTGCCAAGAACACTCTGGCCGAATCAACCAGCAACAGCGTATCATCAAGCACGAGCAGCACCAGTTTTAGATTGTCGGGCATCAGATGGCCAGACCGCCCTCAGATCCATCTTCTCATAGCCTCCAAAACCATTCCCTCATACCTCAAATCTGGTGCAGTTGTCGCAGAGATCAGCAAAGCTGCCAATACATGGGACCTTGGGACCTCTCAGGACATCTTTAGAGGCATAGATAAATGCAACTCGCCAGGAGTACATAACGCAGTGGAGCAGACCTCCGCCATCCCTGCCTATTCAATGAAAAATAATGACAAGAATACCATAGCCTGGACATCTTCGCTCCCATGGTCGGTGGAGGGGGGAATAATTGCACTGGCAGTTACTTGGTACGATCCCTCAAGATATGTGTATGGGTGGGACGGAGACCCATACTACAGGGCGGTTGAGTCGGATATATGGCTCAATTCCAATCCTGATTGGGGCATAGCTACCTCAGAGAGGCCCTCTAGTAACGGAAAAATCGATGTGCGCACAGTAGCAACTCACGAGCTGGGGCATACAATTGGGCTCACTGATCTATACGAAACTAAGGACCGGGATAAGATCATGTTTGGAGTGATCTATTATGGCCAGGTGAAGTGGAACCTTCGCAATGCGGATAAGCTGGGTCTGTGGTCCTTGTACGGCACCTGAGCGATTGGACCTGGAGCGCGGCAGTTCCCTTAAATTTTTGAGCTGCAGATCCATCGACTCTGACCTGTAAAGGAACCTGATGTCCTACACTCTGCTTTTTTGGAGTGCAAGCCACTGCTCATTGATGGGCTACTATTTTATAGGTGGCGTGCATAATCTCTAATGAGGGTGTATTTGTTGTATCTCTGGGGCAGAAAGGCTATAATTGTGGCAGCCGTGCTTGTTATTTGCTCTATGTCGGCGTCGGCCACATTTTATATAGTTAGCGAAGGTGATACCGGCTGGACCACCGGTCTCAGGCAAACTGTAAATGCATCATTCGATCTCGCGGGCTCATCTGTAGGCGTTGGGACTTATCAAAGATATACGGATATGAGTTTCATAGATGTCAGGATGAGGGAGAGGATCGCGGCCAAGAAGGGCACTCTGGACACTGGAGAGAGGATACGCGTCCACGCCGAGGATGTGAACTCCGTGGTTGTGCTCCTGACCAAGGCTTCCGGCTCGCAGAACTTCGATCTGACAGTGAACGAGACCTGGCCTGCAGCTATGAATACCGCTCGGAGCATTGATTACATTGGTCAGGGGATCTCAGACAGGGAGATCTTTGGAAATAACCGGGACTACATAGGCTCCTCTTATGTTGAGACCACGGATCTTAAGAAGGATCGGTCCTGCTATATGGATTTGAAGAACGCCTGGTTTGAGCTGATAGTGAACGATACTACAAAGCAGAAGCTGGTGGACCGCTACCAGCCCGCAAAGCGCATATTCTACAGCTTAAGCTCCCGCTCTACAGGCATTGCCACCCTTAAATACAAGCAGGACAAGGATCGGGCTACAGTTAACGAGGGCTATGAGAGGTATGAAGGAACTTATGCCATAAACAGGAAGGTCACAATGATCTCCTCTGGCAGGTCCCCATACATCATACAGGACGACTGGCTGCCGTGCTGCTCTGGACCGGATATCTGGTCTGTGCCCTATACTGAGGAGAAGGTATTTGGAGAGCCAACAGGAGCGTCAGATGTATCTGCCTAGACTTGACCATGCATTGCTTATGATCCTGCTGTTGCTGTGCACAGGACTGGCCACAGGGCAGGGTGCAGGCGTGGGTGATGCTGGAACTAGCCCGGAGCCCGCGGTCCACAGCCAGCCAATTACTCTGCTCTCCAACCACAGCGTCCTGGAGAGTTTCCTGCCCTATACTCAACCCTCAAATGCCAGGCCAAGCATCAAAGTCGCCGCCGGGCTTAAGCCTGAGGGCCTGGAGGTCAGTGCACAGGTGACGAGCCCTGCAGGCAACCTGGCCTCGGCCACGGCTTACATAGTAGATAACCAGAGCAGGACTGTGCTCTGGACAAGGTACTGGATGATAAACGGGGCCCGGGCCGACCTGAACCTGACCTGGCCGCGCCAGGAGACCCGGATCAGCAACGGCATATACTCAGTAGGTCCAGTCCTGGCTGTCAATACAGTAGGTGTGCCAGCAGTTGATGCCCCTTACCTGGCCTACTCTGTGCCATGCCAGATTGAGACCATCAATGGAAAATCCGGCGAGACGATGCTTGCATATTTCGGCATTGACGGCGAGTTCCATGAGCTTGCAGACACCAAGGGTGTCATCTACTATAAATCCATAGAGTTGGTCAAGGCAAGAGTGCCGAATTCCACCTTCGGCGAGTATTTAAAGAATAACATCACCCTCCAGGAGAGTCAGGCACAGCTGATGTTCTTCAACATGAATATCGACAAAGGACTTACGCCTTATCCGCCTCTGGTTTTTGCCAGGTCGCCGCTCCTCCATTACGGCTTTAGGATGGAGAGAGTCTCAGCATCAGAAGGAGATGTAGATCTGGTGATAGAAGCCACCGATTCTGAAGGGCATGTGGTCAGGTATCTTTCAAACATAGGCGGATAACTTAAAGCCGGCAGACCCATTTATATCTTCATACTATTTTTTTATAAAATGATAATTCTGCTATCTAACGGTATATTTTCAGTCATATAATCGGCTTTTGACGAAGTAATTAGATCAGATAATTTAAAAAAAAGTAAGACTAATTTTAGCAAAGCCCTTAACATACCTCTCGCAGGTGGAATAAAGGCCACTATTGTGGCAGAATGGAGGTCCGATTTTGTTTAAAAACGCAATTAGTCCTATAATGATGTCCATAATACTTCTGGGATCGCTATCCGCCCCAGTCCTGGGCATCTCGGTAAGCTCCAGCACGGGAGATGGCCAGGGGTCCGTTGGCGTCTCTGGAGATTATCACCTGGACGATTCCACTTACCTGAGCGAGGAGACCACGATTGGCTCTGGCATGCTATCTAAGAATGCCGTGGCCGCAGGCTCGGGCGCAAACAGCATCAGCCAGGACGTATCCGGAGATGGATACCTGGTTCAAAGCGATATAGGTGCAACTGGCAGCCTGGTGGCCCAGGCATCTGTCGCCGCTTCAGGCGAGGGTGCTGGAGTCTCCCAGACCGTGGCCGGAAGCGGCACTGCTGGTGCGGCAATATCTGGATCTGCAGGATCCAGCTCTGCCGATCAGGAGGCAGGTGTAGCTGAGGGATCTATGTCCACCTCTCAGAGCGTCGCTGCAGGCTATGGCGTGGCAGCCAGCCAGAAGACCAGCCTCTCAGGCGAGGCAGGAGTCATTGGATCGAACTCTGCCTCTGATGAGAATATAATGGCTGTAAACGGCGAGTTTTCAGGTACCAGCAGCCTGGATGCCGATCTGGTGTCCGCATCTGCAGACAGGGCATTCTCAGCAGGCTCAGCACAGATAGCTGGAGTGGAGACCCTGGGAGATTCACTCAATAATGTAGGTGCCGGCGATGTGCTTATGTCCATGGATGGACTCTATGCTCAGCCCAACCATGACGAGATAGGAAGCTTCGGCGTTTCAGCATACAATAAAGAGAGATCAAGCACCGACGCCCAGCTGCCTTCTACAACTGTGCTCCCGAAGTACACAGCTGACGGCGGGCGCTCAAGCGCATATCTCTTACTGGGCTATAAGTGGACCCAGGCAAACCCAAGCATTAAGCTGTGGGTGAAGGATGATGCCAACCTCAGGAACGAGGGCTTGACCACAGCCAATGTCAGGAATGCCTTAGTTGCAGCAGGCAACACCTGGGACGGCGCAGTCCACAGGAACCTCTTTGCAGACGGGCCAACCGGAGTAGAGGTTAGCACTGCAGTGAACGCTGACAGGTACGATGGCAAGAACGTAATGGCATTCATACCATTCAGCTCGGGCATGTCCCGCGCGCTGGCCTACTCCAGGACCTGGTATGGAACGCCATCTGTGGGCGGCAAGTACTCTGCCAAGGAGTCAGATCTGGCATTCAACACCGGCTACACCTGGTGGGCAAACACAGCCAACCCACCCAGCTACTGGAACATTGATGTCCAGAGCGTTGCCACCCACGAGCTCGGCCATACACTGGGCCTGGGAGATCTGTACGGCAAGTCTCAGTTTGTAAGCGACACCAGACAGATGATGCACTACTACAATGGAGTCAAGCGCACACTGGGCAACGGCGACAAGAACGGAATATACCAGATATACGGATGAAGAGGTCTCTTTAGAGATCTCTCTTTTTTTCCAGGCATCGGCCACTTTGGATTGCCTCGGCACAATGATTATTCTCCATAGAGCAATTCCCGGCAGTGGCTGGCCCGGAAACTGAACCTTCCAAATGATGCCCGTTTCAGGGATTTTGCCTTGAGCGCCAACATGGGCTGTCAGCATCTCGAAAAGAGCAAGTTCTGCACAGTTGAATGTTATCTGCAGCAGAATGTAAGGGAAAAATATGCTGAAGATTACAATCCTATTCCCAGTATCAGGCAGGCCTGATATCCTCGAGGGTAACTGTATGATTGCTGAGTTACCGAATGGAGAATGAGCCTGCTGCACCACTAATCTTTATTCACAAATGCTTAATAGGTTTAGATACAAGAACAGCATAATCAAACACGCTGCGAAGAGATAGATATGTTCGATACACAATATAAGATATTGATTATAACTTTATCAATAGGAATGTTGCTTGCATCTCCCGCGGCCAGCATATCCGTAAGCTACAATGCCGGAGGAGGTGGCGGGGGATCGTCCATATCAGATGATTACAGCCTTGGGAATATGGCTTCTCTCAAGGAGGAGACTGTCATATCCTCTGGCGGGCTTGCTCAGTCCCGCCAGGCCGGCGGCTCTGGAGACAGCACCCTTAACCAGCAGATAAGCGGCCAGGGCTACACCATCAATGACAAGATCTCCAGCTCAGGTTCGCTGACGTCCAAGACATCCTCTTTTGCCTCAGGCCAGGGAGCAGAGGTCAGCCAGACTCTCGATGGATCTGGCAGCGTTGACCTGGACCTGCACGGCGTCCAGGGCAGCGGCGCCACAGCCCAGGGGGCAAGCGTTGCAGATGGGGCCATATCATCAACGCAGAGCCTCGTCGCTGATAATGGCGCCGCCTCCAGCCAGAGCACCAGCACAAGAGGCCAGTCCAGCAGCATAGCTACAAGTGCCATTTCGGCAAGCAACTACGTACAGGTAGCCGGGACCGCAGGCATTGACGGCCGGATAGACGTCGGACTGATCTCAGTAGCATCAGGTGCAGCCTCACTTGGCGGCACGGTCTCAATGAACGGGATGGACTATCTGAGCAATGGCGATCTCTCGGATATCAGCTCCAATAACATAGGCGTGGCCGTGAATAGCCTGTACGCTGATTCTAATGGTGATATTCAGAAGTTCGATCTAAATGCCATAAGCACAGACGCCGGCACCCACCAGAAGGATGTTTTGGAGGCTACTAACAATCTCGATTCCACATCAGGCATGTATTCCTACGGCGCCAGAGCCGGCTCCTTTGGCTCCTATGCTCTTGGCGGCTGGAAATGGATGCAGACAGATCCCCAGATCCAGCTCTACCTGAAAGCTGATTCGAGTATGCAGAGCATGGGGCTTGATGCGTCCAAGGTGAGAGACGCCCTGGCTGCCAATGCCAGGACATGGGACGCGGCCACATCACAGAAGATCTTTGCCCAGGATAATCCTGTGATAATTGATTCTTCAAAACAGACCGATGCCAGAGACGGGTACAATGTGATCGCCTGGAAGAACTCAGGCTTCAGCTCAGCAAATACTCTGGCAGTCACCAGGACCTGGTACCAGGGCACAAAGCAGGACGGCTGCTATCCTGTGCTGGAGGCCGACATCAGCTTCAATATGGCAGATCGCTGGTCTACAAACGGCGACGGAAACTTCGATGTCCAGGCAGCAGCTCTCCATGAGATGGGCCACATCCTTGGCTTAGATGACATATACAACAAGCCTGATCTTTGCGAGGATACCTGCCAGATAATGAACTACTACACAGGGGCCAGGCATGACATAAGCAATGGAGACCGAGAGGGCGTCTGGGCCATTTATGGGCAGTAGGTTATGGCGCAGTGATCCATGTGCACTGATCAAGGCTCAGATGATAGTTGGGAAGTGAAGCTTGACAGGAGAAAACGCGTGATCTCACACCTGCGTGATCTTCTGGCCAAGCTCTGCCTTTTCTGGATGAAATGGACAGAGAAATGACAGCAGATTTTCTGGGGGCGCCACTAACTACTGGGCCTCTCAGGCCGACGGCCCCCTGACCCCCTCTCCCATGAAAATGGTGTCAACAGGTATCTTTTCATCCTTCGGGCATGAGCCCATCCTGAACCTTTAGCTCATGAGGGTTTGGGGGGAACACACCCGTGTTCAAGCTACAGCTGCCGCAAGAGGATGATAGCCTCGGGTTTGCATATATTCAACGTCCTTGAAGTGCCATGTGATATGCTATCGATTTTTCGAAGGAAGACTTTGAGGACCATAAATCGTTCACCTTCTTGAAGAACGCTCTCTCAGATGGAGTAAGATTTGCCTGAAGAGTATGTATTTCGCTGAATCAGCGCTCTTCGTTAGAGAATCGGATAGGATTTATACCACCACCCCAATCTCCCGGCCATGTACCTCACCAGAGAAGAAGAGGCCATCTACCAGGGCGGACGGGGCGAGTCCCTCAGGAGGATGATGGAGATCCTGGTGGCCCTGGGCGATATTTACGAGGCAGATAGGCTGGTGCCGGTTAAGAGCGTCCAGATCGCAGGCGTCTCATTCAAGAACATAGGCGATGCAGGCCTTGAGTGGATATCAGACCTCCGGGGCACAGTTGCGGTCCCAAGCATCCTCAACCCTGCGGGCATGGACCTGGTCCGCTGGCCTGAGATGGGGATCAAGGAAGGCTTTGCGGATAAGCAAAAATCCACTGTAGATGCCTACCGCAGCCTGGGCATATCCATAGACTGCACCTGCACGCCCTATCAGATACAGCCGGGCATAGCCGCCAGGGGAGACCACCTGGCCTGGTCAGAGTCCTCGGCGGTCTCATACGCAAACTCTGTGATAGGTGCCAGGACCAACCGTGAGGGCGGCCCCTCAGCCCTGGCTGCAGCTCTGGTGGGAAAGACGCCCCTCTATGGGTACCACCTTGATGAATGCAGGATGCCAACCCACAGGATAACTGTCGATGCAGACCTCACGGGCTCGGATTACGGTGCCCTGGGATTCCAGGTGGGAAGGATAGTCAAGGATGGAGTTCCCATCTTCCAGCTGCGGTCAAGGCCTGGCCAGGATGAGCTCAAGGCCCTGGGCGCGGCCATGGCCGCCAGCGGATCTGTGGCCCTGTTTTATGTCCAGGATGTGACGCCTTCGCCGCCTGGAGATGCAGCATCGCAAAAAGCCGCATCGTGTGAAGAGATTTCCTTGGGCGAAAAAGAGATCAAAGAGGTCTATGAAGAGCATGGCGGCGAGGATGCTGAGATAATCGCTCTGGGATGTCCTCACTGCTCAAGGCAGGAGCTGGTGCACATAGCCGATCTTCTGGATGGAAAAGAGGTCAAGAGAGAGCTTTGGGTGTGCACGGCACGAAGGATCGCCAACGCATGCCCCGATTTGGTGGCGAGGATTGAGCGCTCTGGCGCCAAGGTGATCTGCGATACGTGCATGGTGGTCTCTCCTGCAAGCGAGAACTACAGAAAGATGATGGTGAACTCCGGCAAGGCCCTGGCTTACATACCTGGTCTGTGCGGAATAGAGGCCTGCTTTGGCAGCACAAAGAGCTGCATCGAGATGGCCACGAGGCGATTATGACAAGCATCAAATGTCACAGGGTATCTGGAGGAACGGCCTGTGGCCCCGCCCTGGTCACCAGAGAGCCCATATCGTTCCTGGGAAATGTGAACCCTGAGACTGGGATTGTGGTTGATCCCGGGCATGAGCTTTACGGTCGGAGCATCGCCGGGAAGGTGCTCATCTTCCCCAAGGGCAAGGGCTCAACTGTAGGGTCTTATGTGATCTATCAGCTAAAGAAGAGGGGGCTGGCACCGCTGGCCATAATAAATGTCCAATCAGAGCCAATTGTGGCCGTGGGAGCAGTCATAAGCGGAATACCACTGGTGGATAGAGTGCCAGAGGCTATTTGGGATCTGGAGGATGGAGCGTACATCACAGTAAATGCTGATGCCGGGGAGATTATTATTCCTGATAAGAAAGCCTAGCTGCAGGAGGCCGCCTGGCCAGCGGCTTCATGGCTAATGATAGAAGGTATAAATACACGAATGCCAATTAAATAACAATCGACGAGGGGAACGGTGGCATGAAGACAAGGCTACGGAGTTTTGGCGCTATTTTGATCCTGCTGATCCTGGTACTGCCTGCAGTGGCGCTGGATGCCAGGCCGCAGACGGGATACTGTGTAAAGAACATCACCAGAAGCGGCCTGGGCGAGGTGGTGCTGCATAACCATGCCAAGATGGATTCAGTGGCAGTCCTGGCCGACCTGGATATAGAGCCCCTGATCGCCATCTACATTCGCGCCGGAGACACCTACAACCTCACAGGGATAGATGACGGGTCTTACGGCCTTTACTTTACCATGGGGTCGGGCTGGGACGCAAAGGCGGGCAGGTTTAAGTCTGCGCGGGGCCTTTACAGGTTCAACAACCCCCTGGCCTTTAAGACGGTCGACGGCGCAGATGATGTCGAGTACAGCACCTTCGAGGTGGACCTCTACGAGGTTCCCATGGGCGAGTCGAATATCCTTCCAGACAACTTTCAGTTCCCGGATCTGAGCTGATCCGACTCTCTCTTTCCATTAGCTGGCTTTCCGCTGCGGCCTCCACAGGCAGCGCTCTATTCGGCATTCATTATCTTGAATAGCATCTTGTGCTTTATAATATTAGTTCTGAATAATTAATCGACTAATACCGCATTCCAGCGCTGGTAGAGGAGATGCATAGCAGCAATACAGGTATCCGGCGCAGAGTAGTCGGCCAGATGCCGGACTTTGCAGCAAATGCTGTTGTATATTTCCCGCCTGAGAGATATTAAGCGAGCCCGGCTCTGACCACAGCCTCAACTTGAATAGAGATTGATCAGTCTAATGGCGGCTCAGTACCTCATCCTGACTACAGCAGGTCTTTAAATAATTGGAATACTTCTGATAAAAATCTTCAGCAGGTTATTCCTATATGCTATTGCAGAGATCTTTAAATCCTTAAAGCACAAAAACATGGGCTTATAGTAGATCGCCATGGAATGGCGAGAGTATGGAGGGATGATATTGGTAAATGCTTCAAGAAATGTACTAGTCTCGTTTATATTTATAGCATTAGCTGCGGTAATATCGACGGCTGGAGCCGTCCAGTTAGCTGCTACAGGTACAAATGCCGTCAGTGGAACCGCCTTTGCTCACGGTGACTCATTCTTAACAGAGGATAAATATGCTGTTGCGGAATCTCTGTATTCAGGTGTATGGGCACATGCATATGTCCCAACTGGGGCTGAAGGCGCCAACTCCGCCAGCTCAGAGAGGACTGTACCAGCCAGGACTGATACAAGGACTCCCACACTCGGCTCAAATGAGTACAACCTCATGAATGCCTATGGCGAGACGACTGTGATCGCAAAAGCGTCCAAGATAGGCGTTCTGGGATCTGCAGAGTCATTCTCTGAGGTCTCTGCTCTATCTTTTGCCGGTGATGGCGGAGCTGCTAACCAGGGAACCGTCATCGGCGATGCTCAGCTCATTGCCTATGTCACTCATTCTGGAACAGGAACTGCAGACGCTTCTGCCGCCGGCTCTGCCACATACGATGCCATGATGTATGCGGGCCAAATTGATGCATCCGGGTCTGCGAGCGGCTCAGTGGCACTCAATGTAGAGAACAATTACGGCGGATCTGTCACAGGCGCAGCCTGGAAGGGATCTACATCAGCTGCATCCACCGTTGATCCAAGCAATGAGAATGCAGCATCCCAGAGCTTTGAGTACCTATATCTGACATCTGGGAGAAACGCTCTGAGCGCTAAGAGCGATATTGTGGGCACTGTATCAGGCGATACTTCTGCCTCGGGATTTTATGCACTGCCGACAACTGCCAAGTTCGGCAATACCGAGTCCTCTGCAACAGGCGACCTGTCCGGAACCGCAACTACATACAAGCTGGGAGATGAGATCAAGCCTGAGAGCGTGCATATACCCCCATCTGGATTGCTCGCTAGCCAGTATAAATCAATAGACGCCGGAGAGAAAGGAACGTCTGGAGACCTGTATGGAAAATTCTTTGGAGCAGGAGCACCCAGCAGTGCCTCATCCTATCTGTTATCATACTCTTTTGTCATAGCTTCACAGACCGGACAGCTCAGCCATGTCATAGCAGAGTCAATGACCTCGGCTGGGGTCACAAGGACCCTTGCAGATACAAATGTGGCCTATGGCGCTTCTTACATAGATAATGGCGCTCTTTCAGCCAGTGCTAATACAGCTTCGGTTGCAGCTGGCAGCCCCATAACTCTTGCCTCTGCAAGCCTGGATACAATATTCATGGGTTCGGGTGCACACCTGGCAAGCCGCCCGACTGGTGCAAAGCCAGCATCTGCTTCACATCTGGTGATTGCTGCTGCTAATGAGGCCACTGATACGTCATCGGATGGAGAGGTCGCCATATATGGTCACAATACTCCTGCAACCCCTGGCATAGCTGACAGTGCTGTGAAAGCAGTGGGTCCAATCTTCTCGGCAACAGGCACTTCTGATGATGCAACAGGCAGCTACCTGACAGCAATGAACATTGATGGGACTTCAATGCATACCAAGGGTACCGCTGCTGGCTCAGTCTTCACTTCGGACTCGAAGATTATAGCCTCCGATATTGATGAGATCAATATCTGGTCCTGGATAGATGGCAGTGATCCCAGAACTCATGCCGAGTCCAAGTACGGCCTGTACCCATACGTGGCAACGCCGGTCTACACATCAGATCCTGCAGGAACTGCGGGCGTTACCTCAGGCCCGACTGTGACCCCCGGCGCCACTACAACCTCCAGGTCAGTAGACTCGGTCTTCGAATCCCGGATCGCGTATTAATCGCGCCGAGAGAGTTGGCTCTGCAGTCCCTGACCGTGCCCGTAAAAGCGCACGGTTTCTCGACCGCAGGGCCATCGTATCTTCTTTTTTTGGCATTCACGGACGATGCAATACCGTTGATGATGCGTAGACATGATGAGCATCGGCACACGGCACCAAAACGGCATCATGTGCGCAATTTGATCACCTTTTTTTCGGGGCCGTCAAGTTGCACATGCCACTGGGTCAGTTGCTGAACAATCTAAGCGAGGACTCTATCTGATGCCTGTCTTTTCACAGCAACATCCTATTCAGTGCTCAGGTCGGGCAATATCAAGACCCCATTTTGAACAAGAGCTATATACAGAAAGTGCTGTGCCAATGTCAGAGGGATTGTTAAATGTATAAAAGGCTCTTGCCTCTGGCTCTGGCGGCACTTCTATTGGCTGCCGGGGTATCTCTGGCAGCTGATATCATAAGGCCTGAGACCGGCACATTCATAGTGCCCCTCAGTGCAGGCGGCTTTGGGGAGCTGAGCATCACTGATGCAGCTCCAATGGATGCTCTGGCAGTTCTGATGAGCCAGAATAACCAGCAGATAACCTCTGTCTATATTCGCTCAGGCGAGTCATATAATATCAAGGGCATAAATGACGGCATGTACTTCCTTTACTATAAGCTCGGCCAGAACTTGTCCAGTTCAACTCTGCACTTCTCAGAGAAGGAGAGCTTCTACCGCTGGGAAGCACCTCTATCCTTCTCAAGCGGCCCCAGCCAGGACGGGATAGATTACACATCGCGAAGTGTGGCCCTAAATGAGGAAGGTAAGGGCTCGGCCTGGATATCGTCCATATCAGAAAGCGCGTTTCCAAGGATCAGATAGAATTTAGTCCCTGTTAAGGCAGGCCTCGATCTCAGATCTGAGCAGGTCCTGCCCCCTTATCCTCATCTTCCAGGCATGGGTCCTGATTGACTCAGGCCTGAGCATTGAGAATAGCTTGACTGCCTCTTTCTCTGTAAAGTAGTGGGTAAGTATGCCCTCTCCTCTCTTGTAAGTCTTAGGCTCGACCTCTCTTCCCTGTCCCGACCGCATATCATCGGCACCAAAGTCCCTGAAGAATAATTTGCCCCCCGGCCTGAGCACCCTGGCCGACTCTGATGCCATCAGCCTCCTGCCATCAGACAAGAGGTGGCCCGTAATGTGGAATGCAAGGACTGCATCAAAGCTGTCGTCTTTAAATGGGAGTTGGCAGGCGTCTGCGACCAGGACATCGGCAAAGCCTCTGGAATCTGACATGGCAATCTCTGCAGCCCTGCTGGAGATGTCGAGGGCCACTGTCTGCCAGGGCTGGTGAAGCATTGCTGCGAGGGTTTTGCCGTTGCCGCATCCAATCTCCAGTACCCTGGAGCCTGCGGGCAGGTCTGGAATTATGCGCTTGGCTCCGCCCCAGAGCCTTCCTCTCTGCCTGTAGTCACGGTCCCAGGCATTGCGTTCGGGGTTCGCAGCATCAGAGTTGTGTTGAAGACTCACAGCACCAGAGAAGCACGGTCTGCAGTATATATAGCATACCAGGATAGTTCGCCATGCGCGTATCTTTGGTTGGTGACCGAACCACAAACGTCAGAGTTTGGAACTTCCAAAATTGAATAGATATCAAGCATAAAGCGATCCTGCTCCTCGCCAAAGACGCACTGAATGCGGTCAATATAACCAAATCACGTTTATAATAATTCCAAATACTTAAACGGCATAACAATTTAATAAGAGGTTAGTTAACGGATAGGCGATGATCTTGAAATCGATCCATTTGGCTATCCTCATGGCAGTCATTCTTGCTGTACCATGTTCCTTTGCACAGCTGATAAGTACATCTCAAACCCCTACTCAGGGGGCATACAGGGAAGGCTTTAACATCTTACCACCCGGGACTCAGACCCCGACGCAGCAGGCATACGAGATCGGGCTCAACAGGCCCCTGCCTGTAACTGGAACTCCTTCGCAGCAGATGTTCAGGTCAGGACTCAGCCAGACTGCACCAGTAGTGCCTATACCTGCATACAATGTGGCCATATATGATGTGCTCCAGGACGGAGATTCATTGCAGGTGTGGGTTGCAAACAATGGAACAACTCCCGTGAACCTGGCAGGCTGGGCGCTCGTCCTGAATAACGGGTCCAGCACATATGCATTCCCGGCTTTCCTGTTGCAGCCAACTGCCGTGATAGCTGTCCATTCAAACCAGGGAACGGATACTCTCACAGACCTGTACGGCAGCAATTTCATGTGGGCCGACACACGTGATATTGAGCTTGTGGACGATAATGGATTGCTGGTCTCTGAATGGGATCTGGCCTGAATACTCAATCTTGAGAAGATCTCCCTCTATAATGGGCCGCGAGTCAGGTTTCTAATATCTGCCGGGGCTGAGATGCAGGGGCTTGCTGTCCCTAAGAGCATCTCAGCCGTTTTTCAGTCGTTTTGCCAGACAGCCTTTGGAGAAGATCCCCGGGCTGCCTACAGCACGCATTCGCTGCAGTCCTGGCAGCTGCACTTGATATTTGTTATCTTCCACTTCAGTGCCCAGCGCTTCATGTCCTTGACTATATTGATGATCTCAAGGCCGCTCTCAGTCAGGATGTACTCGCTCTTGACAGGGAATGTGGTATCGTCCACCCTGTTCTCGATTAGCCCTTCATTCTCAAGCTCCCTCAGCCTCAAAGTGAGCACCTTCTGAGTGATGCCTTCAAGGCAGCTCTTAAGCTCTGAAAAGCGTCTCTTGTGCCCCTCTCCTTTGTACAGCTCTAAGAGGATCAACAGGGTCCACTTCCTTGATATATATTTGACAGTTTTGTTTACTGTACATCCTTCCTGCATAGTATACTTATGGAAACTCTCTAGCCTATATACTTTAGTATCTATTGTATACCATGGAGAAGGAAAGAGCGCCTGTATATGGAGGGCACTTTGATGAAGGTAGTTGAAGTAAAAAATGCTGAAAGCAGGCCAAATCCTCATGGCATTGATGCCAGAAGCATCAGCGATACCGAGAACGCTCAGGTGGCTCACCTGACTCTAAAGCCCGGCCAGTCACTGAGGAAGCATATCACCCCTGTAGATGTCTTCTTCTATGTGCTGGAGGGCAGGGCATCAGTGGAGATTGGAGATGAGCATGTGGTGGTCGGTCCCGATGCCCTGGTGGAGAGCCCTGCCAGGGTTCCTCACAGTCTGGCCAATGAGAGTAGTGACCTGGTGCGGGTCCTGGTAGTCAAGACGCCAAGGCCAAGAGAGCCAACCAGGATGCTTTAGGAGATCTGACAATGTCTGCTAATACAGAAGAAAACAAGGCCCTGGTGCGCCGCTTCTTTGAGGCTGGACCTTCTGGCGGCAACCTGGATGCGGCCAATTGCCTGCTCTCTCCTGACTTCTCCCTGCATACGCCTCTTCCATCAGCTCCGGGAATCCGGGGAATGGATGAGATCATCACATCCTGCAGGGCAGCATTTGAGCATCTTAATGTAACTATAGAGGACATGATAGCTGAAGGAGATGAAGTTGCCTGCAGGTTTGCTGCCCGGGGAGTGCACAAGGGCGAGTTCATGGGCCTGCCTCCTACTGGCAAGCCCATAATCATGACAGGGATTGAGATCTTCAGGATAAAGGATGGCAAAATCGCCGAGCTTTGGGGCGAGGCCAACCTGATGGGGCTGATGGTGCAGCTGGGCATCCTGCCCGGTCCTGGCCAGAAGTGAAACTTTTCAAAATCAATGCTCAGGAGAAATCTTAGGAGAGATGACAATGGCTGTAAAAGAGAGTCCAGATATGTTCTGCTACCAGTGCTCACAGACTGCACATGGCACAGGATGCACACTTAAAGGCGTTTGTGGAAAAGAGGCAACTCTGGCCAGGCTGCAGGATAACCTGCTTTTTGCCATAAAGGGCATCAGTGCTTACCTGTACCACGCAAGAGAGCTTGGGTATACCGACCCTGAGGTGGATGCCTTCATAGAGAAGGCTTTCTTCTCTACTCTCACAAATGTGAACTTTGATCCCGGGTCGTTCGTCAAGCTGGCCTTGGAGGCCGGAGAGATGAACATCAGGACAATGAAGCTCCTCAAGCGCGCCCATATAGAGACTTATGGTGAGCCCGTCCCGACCACGGTGAGGACCGGGACTGTGAAGGGCCATGGCATACTGGTCACGGGACATGATATGAAGGGCCTGGAGGAGCTGCTAAAGCAGGTCGAGGGGACTGATGTCATGGTATACACCCATTCAGAGATGCTGCCGGCGCACGGCTACCCCGGTTTGAAGAAGTACAAAAACCTGGCAGGGAACCTCGGCAAGGCCTGGTACGACCAGAGGCAGCTCTTCGCCAAATATCCAGTGGCCATTCTTGGCACCACCAACTGCTTCCTGATACCCAGGGATGATTACAAAGACAGGATGTTCTCCGCGGGGCCTGTGCAGCTTCCCGGGGTTTCGCATATCGATGGGTATGATTACTCGGCGGTCATTGATAAGGCCAGATCTCTGCCTGAGCTGAAGGATGAGCCCGGAGACTATATCCTGACCACCGGCTTCTCCACGTCTGTGGTCCTGTCACTAAAAGACAAGATCAAGGACCTGGTCCAGAGGGGCAAGATCGCCAGGTTCTTCCTTGTGGGCGGCTGCGACGCTCCAGTGAAGAAGGCCGAGTACTACCGCGAGTTCGTGCAGAAGCTGCCAAAAGATACTGTGGTCCTGACTCTGGCCTGCGGCAAGTTCAGGTTCAATGACCTCGACCTGGGGGACATTGAGGGAGTGCCAAGGCTGATAGATCTGGGCCAGTGTAATGACGCAATAGTGGCCGTGGAGATAGCTGTTGGACTGGCAGAACTGTTTGGAGTGAGCGTGAATGAACTGCCTCTGACTTTGGTGGTCAGCTGGATGGAGCAAAAAGCGGTGGCCATACTGTGGTCATTGCTGGCGCTGGGGATCAAGGGCATATACCTGGGTCCGATCGCTCCTGGGTGGGTCAATGATGATATCCTGAAGGTGCTGGTTGACAACTATGATATCAAGCTCATAGGCAACCCTGATGAGGATATCAGGAAGATGATGGGTTGAATGCACTCGTACATGATGGCAGCTTAAGGCTGCATCACCTATCTTCTCGCGGTCCATCTGTCAAGGTCAGAAGCGTTCTCTCCAGGTTTCTGGCCTGACAGCCTATTATTTTATAGACCCCATATTCTGTTGCCATTTGAGCCATGTCTTTGCTTGGGCCGCGTGCTCTTCTATTGCAGTCCTCTCCAATGCGCTATCATTGCCGTTTCCTTATATAGGCTTAGCCTTTCGCTCTAGCCGCCATGCTGATCCTGAATGTCTAGCGAACCTCTCAGGGCTCACCTGATCAGCTCATGATATCAATCAAGGCGTGGTTTCATGGCTTGGTATAGGTGCTACGGACATTCGGATATTCCAGCTCCTCGTGGTTCAGGCCATTGAGGATTGAAAATCGTTCTGTGACATAGGCCACAGAAATATCATTAAGAATGTCATAGATCAATCGGGGGATTCATCTCTGTAAAGATAGCTACTCTATGTCTGAGACAAAGAGAGCATTCTTAGCATCCTTAGGATGGTATATACGTGACCGATTGGGAATCGATGAAAAAAACAATGAATGCCGAACAATTCCGGCTTCAAGCCACGACGCATGATATTTGGATACATCAGGCAAAGCTTCTGATGCACGCAGCTAACAGGCTATATCAAGACCGTAACATGGCATTAAACCAAATGATGGCGCGAGAAATTGAAGATGAGACGCCAGAAGATATTTGGGACATACAATTACTACCAATTGCCCAATTGCTGGCCGGTTACGCAATTGAGAATTTGATGAAAGGCATCTTGTTTTCCCAAACTCCTCTTACCAATGGTGGGAAAAAAGGCGGGAAACTTAATAAAGATATTGCTAATCATGACCTACCTAATCTATATGAAATGGTATGTGAGAAGACAGGATTGAATGCAATTCCAGAAACAAGAGAATTTTTGGAGGGATTAAAGAAAATAGTCATATGGGAAGGCCGATTTCCTATTCCTAAAACGGAGAAGGACTATGTAGATCAGAAATATTCATGGCATCCAGGATTACAGGGTCTCGAAATGGCGCGTGAATTATTCGACCGCCTCATGGTTGAAGTGGGAAAAATGTCTAATCAATAGGGACCTTATCGATCTTTTAGGATTTGTCCGATGGTGGCAAGGCCTCAGGCCTCGCCAAAAGATCGATCTCTTTTATATACTTTTCCCGGGGCATTGGCAGAGATCGCCCTTCTAGCGAATTTTAAAAGGATCCTGTACCATCCAACTGATCCCGATGATTATTAGTTCTTTGACATCTTAAATACCCACATGGCTGCAGATATGGTGGACAGGTTCGTTGGCTGCCTTCTGGGTCTAGCAGTGGGCGATGCTCTTGGCATGCCTGTTGAAGGTTTCAGTGCCGAGGAGATCAAAGCAACTGTAGGTCCCGTAAGGGAGATGATGCCGGCTGCAGAGGACCATTTCCATTGCGGTCTCCTCTCAGGCCAGTATACAGATGATACCCAGCAGACGCTGGTTTTAGCAGAGTCCATGCTTGAGTCATCGGGCTTCTCTGGGGACCTGTTCGCTGAGAGGCTGATGGACTGGGGCCGGTCCTGGGCAGTGGATGAGAGCCTCAACCGCGGCGTGGGCCTGGCCACCAGGTCCTCTATCGAGGAGATGAGGCTCGGAAAAAGCTGGCAGGAGTCCGGAGTGCACATACCAACCTGCGGGTCGGCCATGAGGGCGGCGCCAATAGGCCTTGTCTACCACAGCGACTTGAGCCTTGTCAGCAGATATGCAGATCTGCAGAGCATATCCACCCACTGCAGCCCTGCTGCCAGGGCCGGGTCTGTGGCTGTGGCCTGCGGCGTGGCACTCAGCCTTATGGGCTTTCCAAAGGAGACGATGCTTAGAATGGCCGCTGCCCAGTCCGGCCGCGCGGACCGTGACTTCTCTGAGCGCCTGCTCTGGGCAGGATCGCTTGTGGGCCTGGAGCCCAGTGAGGCCATGGCCCAGATAGGGACCTCTCCTTCAGTGTACGAGACAGTGCCTGCTGCCTTCTACTGCCACCTCAAGTTCGGGCCTGAGGATGCAGTGATCGCAGGGGCCAGCAGCGGAGGGGATACCGATACCATAGCCTCAATTGCCGGAGGACTGGCAGGAGCCTCTGCAGGGACTGGATGGATTCCGGAACGCTGGCTGTCATGTCTGGAGGACAGGCAGAAGATTGAGGAAGTGGGTAGAAAGCTGGCTGACCTGAGCGCCAGGATGTGTGGGGAGCACTTTTAAAGAATTTTTTCAGTCGGGACCTGGATCTTTTAGGCCTTGCTACAGTATCCAGACAGCACCTATTAGTGGCGTCTGGCCAACCCTGACTTTGCGCTGAATGGAACTCAATACATCATCGAAGCTGGATAAAGAGCACAAAAAGAAGAAAGATCAGCGCGACTTTCTGGCCAGGCACTAACTACTGGGCCTCTCAGGCCGGGCCCCCCAAAGCGCGGCCGCGGGGAACATTTAGGTATCTAGACAATAGCTGGCCAGAAGCAGTTCTATGGAAACGATAGCATGACCGTTGCCAGGTCAGTAGGTTGAATACCTGCAACCTGAAAGCATCCTGCTTCGCGCGAGATTTGGCCAATATACGTGTACCTCCACGGCCGGACAAAACCTGATCTTATCCTCGACTACACCGACTCCGGCATGGTCGTACTGGAGATTATCCTTCTTTGAGACAATTTTTGAAAAAAAGCTCACTTTAGGGCCATAAGTCCAGTGGGTGAGTGGCGGAAATAGGGGGTAAAGCTCTGAAAATGAGACAAAATAGACATATTGGCTCACTCGCTTTCAGAAGCCATCTTGGGAATGGGGGAACGGTGGAGACTGCAGAATAAAGCCTGCATGCATCCTCTGCATCCTATAGCGCAAGAGCTTTAGATAGCCAAGGGGATTCCTAGCTGAGATCTTTGATGTGCAGGTGTCTGAAGTTGAGGAGATGATTGGGCAACGTTTAACGGAATGCTATTTCCTTCATCATATATGAGATTGGACTACTGGCGACTATTCTTTGCTTTTTGATGACATAGTAAGCCATTAATATTGGAACTATAAATGAGAGACATAAACAATGCCAGTGAATGTTATGGGGAGGATATCCTGGAAATGAATTTAAATCTGGAGGATTTATATGTTAAATTTGTGCTTTTAGATTTGATGGCGAAAGTGGCGCCAGGTGCCTTTTTTATAATTTCGACGTTCTTAGCAGTGGTAGCTATTGGAGTTGAAAATTCTCAACCCATTCTCCGGACATATAATAACTTATTTACCAATATATTAACAGATGTATCTGTATGGACCTTCATTATTTTTATTGTTTTTTCCTGGGTAGTTGGATTTGCGATTCAATGTTTGGGTGAATGGATTGGAATAATTAAATATGGTTGGGATGATGAAGATAAACCAACCGCGTCCGGATTTCGTTTATATTTTATTGCACGCCCTAATCCTACTCCCTTCGAAAGGAAAACTGTTGAATTTAATAAAGTCGCTACTAATGATCAAAAAATAAGGTATCAAAGACTCGTTGCTATAAAAGAAGCATGTGGGAATATGTCTATTGCATTAGGCCTTTCCGGCATACTTTTATTGGGTAGTGTACATTTCAGTTCATATACACTTGGGTATTTTTTGAGTCCCAAAATAGTTCCCTTAGCTGCCGCCTACATATTGCTGATGCTTTTACTTATGACAATGCATATAAAGCATCGTGAGAGACAGGAAAAATATTGGGAGATTGTCATGACGAATGTAAAAAGAGGGAGCGAACCGAGTGAGACACGATTTTTTGTAGTATCGGTTATGAAGTAAGCCTGAAGTTACTCCTACCTGAGCCTGATGTTCTATGCCCTAACTTATACAACCGGGATGAGAAACCTAAAATCGGCCTAAATAGCCTTCTAGCTAACCAGTCATTCCACACATTATAGGTATAGATCAACTCAGGCTCTTGCTATCGGTCGATTGTGGCGCTCTATAGCGAAATTTACAATCTACAAACCGGAGCGCAAAGGTCTGGGGATTGAGTTCGAGAATGTATTTATAAAAATAGTCTAGGAAGGATTCCTAAAAACCTACTAAAAATCCATAGGCTTTATATAGCATTTATAAAGCTTAGGCCAAAATCGGAGGTTAATAGGAATCCTCTAGGGGCAGGAGCATATTGTTGGACCATCTAGATCCTCGCAGGTTATACATACATTGCTAAGACTACTTAAAGAAGGGATAACATATGGGAAATACAAAGGCCATTTTAGTAACTGCTTTAGCAGTTGCCATTTTGGGGATATTATTTGCTGGCTTGGTGACAGCAAGTGAAAATTATGCAGAAAAATATATTAAAACCGGAAGCTAAAGAAGAGCTAGTCGCCTTTGTTAATGAGGCTAAAGATTTCGTCCTGGCTGAAGGCAAGGATAAGGCGCTCCAAGTTTTCAATGATCCTAAGGGAAGGTTCTAAAGAGGAGAACTTTATATAGTTGCCTCGGATGCCAATGGAACCCTTTTGGCCGATCCTTACGCGCATGAAAATATAGGCAAAGCACCCAATATGTACAACGACTTAAACGGCGTTACTTATGCCAAGATCATCAATAGTTTGACTAAAAGGGGAGGCGGATTCGCATACTTCATCCATCCCAATCCGGATAATTCTAATGCATTGGAGCTCAAACTGCAATATAAGGTCAAAGCTGATGAGGAGCTATATTTAACGTCGGGCATCAATGAGTCCAGGAAAGAGCTCATATCCTTTGTAGAGAGTGCCAGAGAATTTGCCTTGAACCATACTAAAGAAGAAGCTCTGAAGGCTTTCAATGATCCCAATGGCGTTGATCAGATCAGGAACATGCGTGATTTGGCTGCCAATTGGGGCGATGGATTCTTCTATTACATCTGGCCAAACCCTGCCCATTCTAACGCAAGGGAACTCAAGCTTGCATATGTAATGAAGGTAAACGATGAGTGGTTCTTAGCATCAGGAATATACTTGCCTGAAGCCTGAAGAGCTACATAGCGTTGCTCAGAAGAATCCTTGAATTCAGGGTTCTTCCAACTCTTTTGCTATAGCATCAGTTAATCCGCACGCGAAAATCTCATCCCCGCATGGGGATGCGCGCTGAGATCTGCATATTCCTATAAGTGCTGGAATAAACATCTCAACATTAAACTACGGCAAATTCGCGAGTCTCTTCTTAGTGTTTTAAGATTCCATGGACCGTCGCTCATCCTGCCTTATGCATAGCCAAGGCCTCCATCGATGTCCCAGACTTGGCCCGCTCTTCCCTGAGAAGCTGCTCTGTCTTGTCTTTGTTACAGGAAGTTTTTGCCTGCAAGATATCCGCAATTTGACCTCATCTTTTAGTGCTCTTTTCTACTAGCTCAAGACATGCTTGGGCACCAGGTTATCTGGCGTCGTCCAGCTGAACAACGATCTGCCTCAGAGAAGCTTCAGGGAATCCAGCTCTCTGCAACATGGACACGTTACTCGCATGAACCCCCAGAGTAAAAGCTAAGCGAAGACATAAGGCTAAACAAAGGCGTTGTGATTTTATATCAGCACGTTAAGCTACCCTCATATGATAGATGTAGGAATAGTCGGAGGATCAGGCTACACTGGAGGGGAGCTCTTGAGGCTTCTATCAGGCCATCCCCAGGCCAGGGTTGTGTACGTGACCTCCAGAAAGCTCGCTGGAAAGCCAGTAGATTCTGTTCATCCTCACTTAAGAGGAGTCTGTTCACTCTCATTTGAGTCACCTTCAGCCAAAGAGGTCGCCGAGAAGTGCGATGTGGTCTTCACAGCAGTTCCCCACGGCACTGCCATGGACTGGGTGCCCGACCTCCTGGACGCAGGCACCAGGGTCGTCGACTTAAGCTCGGATTACCGCCTGCCAGTCGATGTCTTTGAGAAGACCTACGCCACAAAACACAAGGCCCCCAGAGAGGCGGTCTTTGGACTTACAGAGCTTCACAGGCAAGAGGTTGCCAAGGCCAGGCTCGTAGGCAACCCTGGCTGCTATCCAACAGGCGCGACCCTTGCAGTGGCACCCTTAGCCGCGGCCGGCCTGGTTGACAGGGTGATAATCGACTCCAAGTCAGGTATATCCGGAGCAGGAATTGAGCCCACAGAGACTAGCCACTATCCAAACATGGCCCAAAATGTCATACCCTACAAGCTCACCACTCACAGGCATGCACCTGAGATCAAGCAGGAGCTCTCCAGGCTCTCCCCTGGAATCAGGGTCAGCTTCACACCTCATGTGGTCCCGTCCGTGCGCGGCATCCAGACCACGGCCCACGTCCTGGCCAAGGACAGTGCCTTGGAAACCATACAGGACAAATCAGCCCTGGCCAAGATCTACCAGGACTTCTACAAGGGTTCCCGCTTTGTCAGGATGGTCCCCGGAGTTCCAAAGATGAGCTCTGTTAGGGGCTCCAACTTCTGCGACATAAGCTTCGAGCCCGAGAAGGGCACAGACCGGCTGGTAGTCTTATCCGTAATAGACAACCTGGTCAAGGGCGCATCAGGCCAGGCCATACAGAACATGAATGTGATGATGGGGTTAGACGAGACCACAGGCCTGTGGTTCCCGGGTCTGGCACCTTAAGTTAGGAGGAGGGGTTGAAATGTTGGTCAGAGACGTGATGAATGCAAAGCCGATCACAGTTCAGGCAAAAGACTCTGTGACAGTTGCAGCCAAGCGCATGAAGGAGAACAAGATCAGCGGCATGCCCGTACTGGACGGCGACCATCTTGTGGGCGTGATCTCAGAGTCGGACCTGCTGCGTCTCCTCTCTGTAGAGGACGAGGACGGCCAGCTCTGGCTTCCAAGCCCCTTAGAGATCCTGGAGGTCCCAATCAGGGACATCCTGCGCCTGGATAAGCTCCAGCGCGGGGCTGAGAACATTGCAAAGACCACTGTCAGGGAGGTCATGTCCAAGAACATCCAGTCAGTGGACCCGGAAGACTCTGTTGAGGACGCCGCAAGGATCATGACCGCGCACAGGATCAACCGCCTTCCCGTTCTGGAGAACGACCATCTGGTGGGAATAGTGACCAGGGGAGATATCATAGCAGGCCTTAGTGGTTCCCATGAAGAGGATTGAGGGCGGCATCTGTGCCGTAGACGGTGTCCGGGCTGCGGGCGCCAGAAGGGGCAAGTATGGCCTCGCCATCATCGCCGCCAGCGGCGCTGCGGCCGGGGTCTTCACCACAAACAAGATCAGGGCGGCTCCGCTGGACGTGACTGCAGAGAACCTCCGCGACGGAAGGCTCGACGGCATCATAGCCAACAGCGGCTGTGCTAACGCCTATACCGGAGAAAAAGGCATCGAGGACGCCAGGACCATGGCCCGCATGTTTGCAGAGTTCCTTGGAACTGATGCGAGCAGGATTGGCGTTGGCTCCACTGGAGTGATAGGCAGGTACCTGGACTTTGGCCCGATAAGGGAGGACTTTGAGGAGGCCAAATCGAGGCTGAGAAGCACTCCCGACGCAAGCCTTGAGGCCGAGCGCGCCATAATGACCACAGACACCAGGGCCAAGGAGATAGCCGTGGAGCATCAGGGCATCAGGGTTGCAGGAATCACCAAGGGCGCTGGAATGATAGAGCCCCATATGGCAACAATGCTCTGCTACCTTTACACAGATGCAGACCTGCCCGCAGACGTTCTCCACAAATGCCTGGCGGATGCTGTCGAGGACAGCTTCAACATGCTGATAGTGGATGGCGATACAAGCACAAATGATATGGCTATCCTGACTGCAACCGGAGCGAGGAGGTGCAGCGTCCAGGACTTCTCAGATGCCCTGAAATATGTATGCATTGAGCTTGCCAAGATGATGGCCCGGGATGGCGAGGGCGCCACCAAGTACTTTGAGACTTATGTCACCGGTGCCAGGGATGAGCATGATGCCCGTGAGGCTGCCAGGGCGATCGCCAGGTCAAGCCTGGTCAAGACCGCAGTATACGGCGCAGACCCCAACTGGGGACGGATAATAGCTGCCGCCGGCAGGTCAGGTGCAGATCTTGATCCTGGAAAGATAACCCTGGACATAGAAGGCAGCGGCCTCAATGTGAGGCTGGTGGAGCGCGGACAGATAGTGGACTGCGTCCTGGATCAGGCTAAGAAGATCATGCTTGGCGACTCCATACTGGTCTCTCTGGACCTGGGTCTGGGACCTGGCCAGGCAAGGTCCTTTGGCTGCGACCTGACCAGAGAGTACGTGAACATAAACGCGGATTACACAACCTAGGCGCTAGCGGGTATTCGAGCAGGTATTCAATATGTTATTGAGAGGCGGCAGGCTAGGGGATATTTCTGAGGATGTTTTAGAGTTCATCTCATCAAGGGATGCAGACAGGCGGATCTTCGAGGCAGACCTTTTAGTTGACAGGGCGCACCTGGTGATGCTCCGTGACCAGGGACTCATCTCTTTTGAGGACTGCTCCAGGATAATAGCTGCCTTAGATGAGTTAGATGAGCTGGACCAGTCAATGCTTGGCGAGGGCGAGGATGTCCATGAGGCCATAGAGGCCCACATCATATCCAGGGTCGGCCAGCTTGGAGGCAGGATGCACACCGGCAGGTCCAGGAACGATGAGGTCGCCACCTGCATAAGGATCTCACTCCGGTCTGAGATGCTAAGCCTCATGGACGAGCTGCTCTCACTCATAAGGACCCTGGTTGAGCTGGCCGATACGCATAAAGACTCGCTCATACCGGGCTTTACCCACACCCAGCACGCCCAGCCTACAACGCTTGCACACCACCTTCTGGCACATTGCGATGCACTGAGCCGGGACCTGGCTCGAATCAGGGGCGCCTACTCAAGGGTCAATTTAAGTCCACTGGGCGCGGCCGCCTTCGCCTCAACAGGATTTGAGATCGACAGGGCGAAGACCTGCAGTCTGCTGGGCTTTGAAGGCCTGATGGAGAACAGCATGGATGCAGTCTCATCCAGGGATTTTATACTGGAAGTTTTGTCAGACCTCTCCATCCTTATGGTCAACCTGAGCAGGATGGCCGAGGAGCTGATACTCTGGTCTACATCAGAGTTTGGGTACGTTGAATTAGATAACCGCTTTGCATCCACTAGCTCAATCATGCCCCAGAAGAAGAACCCGGATACGGCCGAGCTGGCCCGTGGCAAAGCCGGATCTGTTCTGGGGAGCCTGGTCTCAGCCCTGACCATCTGCAAGGCCCTGCCTCTGAGCTACAACCGTGACCTGCAGGAGGTCACACCTCACCTCTGGAGGTCCATGGACTGGGCCAGGAGCACTGTCAGGATAATAGAGGGTTGCGTCTCCTCAGCCCGGTTCAACCTTCAGCGCATGGAGGCAGGTGCTGGTGCAGGCTTCTCCACTGCCACTGAGATTGCCGATTCCCTGGTGAGGATCACAGGGATTCCATTCAGGACTGCTCACCAGATAGTGGGAAGGCTTGCGGCAGAGAATCAGAATCCCACAATTCAGGATCTGGATGCATGTGCCCTGGATGTCGCCGGCATAAAACCAAGCCTGATGGGGTATAGCGCTGAAGATCTGAAGCGTGCCCTGGACCCCAGGTCCAATGTGGCGGTTCGGTCAAGGACTGGCGGACCTGCGCCATCTGAGACGGCGAGGATGATCTCTGAGAGGCAGAAGATGCTGGATGCCGTGGGCGGAGAAATTGAAGGTCTGAGATCCAATGTCGATCATGCTCTGGATGCTCTGAGGCAGCTCAGGTAGTAAAGACAAAGAATGTGCTGCCGCCACCCTTGGGCGGCTCTTGGCTAGAGCTTGCCTATAATCATGAATGTCCCCCGCGGACGCGGGTCGGACGGGCAACGGCCATGAGTGGTAGCCCAGCTCATTAGTGTTTAGCCTAAAAGACAATTTTCTTTTCTAGTATGCAGACAGCCCTTGCTAGAAGATCGTGAAGATACGCAGTTAAGAAAAATCGGTCATGCGGAGGTTTGGGCAAAACCAGGATCTGGGCGTCAGATGACTGAACTGGTCCGATCTTTTGAGGCTGCAACATACTCTGGGCTGCAGCTCTTGGACACAACCCTGAAGTGTATCTGGTGAGGCACTCTCTAGATTCAGATTGATAGCCCTAGTCGGAGAAGAAGCAACCATCACTTTCTGGGCCAGGCACTAATGCCCTGGGTTAGTCTCAAGGCCGACGGCCCCCCTGACCCCGCGTCCGCGGGGGACATTTATGATTATAGGTAAGCTCTGGCTATGTGCTGTTCAATGGATCTGATATATTGCATATTCGATGATTGCCTCTTTGCGTATGGGTTCCCCCCAGCTGGGGGTCGGGGGGGGTGGGCCGGTCACGGCCTTGAGTGACAGCCCAGATCGTTAGTAATCGCCAAAATGAAGATTCGTGCTTCACTGATCAGGTTCAGATTTTCTGATAGGCAATTGGTTCTACTCACGACCAGAAGAGAAAGAAAGATAATTAGGCCTTGAGTACTCTGAAAAATTGAAACTTCTAGTGGATGACATCCTCCCAGTCCATGAAGGAGCAGGGCTTTCTACTTCCTCAATGTGGCTTGTAGAGGTTCCCCTGGTGTAGGGGTAACATTGCTCCTTAAGCACAAATACATATCACAAAAATTATATCTGAGCACGTCCAATAATAGGCTGGCCGCCTCTAGTCGGCAGGCTAAATAAAAAATTTGGTGGTGCGAGGAATGAGTATGAAAGCTATGCCATTTAAGATGGGCCTGTATGCTGCTTCGCTTCCTCTCAAAGTGGTTGGGAAGGCAACCAAGTTCACCATAGCCCTGGTCCTTCCGATAATTATGATGAGGACATTCCGGTGGATGACAAAGGGTGGTCACTCATCTTCCAGAACCATGGGCTCCAGAACAACGAGTTCCCGATCCATGAGCTCCAAAGCAACCTCTTCCAGGGGCATGGGTTCTGAGACCGGTTCTGAGACGATGGGTCCAAGGATTGGAACCTTCAAGACTGCTGAGGAAGACCGCGCTGAGGAATACGGATTTATTCCAGGAAGATCTCTAAACTGATATTGTGGGCTGGAAAGTCTGGCCCCATCTTTTAATGCTTTATGTTCATAGACCTGGCTTTGGCTGCTATGAACTCCCTGGCCATGGCCGCCCCAAGTATTGCAGTCTGGCCGTGATCATATGCAGGAGCTATCTCATTTATATCCATGGCTATAACCTTTGTTGCCAGCATTTCTATGACCCTTCGAACCTCTCTTGACCCCAAGCCAAAAGGCTCCGGGTTCCCAACAGCAGGGGCAACGCCAGGGTCCAGGACATCGAAGTCTATTGAGAGATAGATCTCTTCGCTCCCAAGCCCCTCCTCGACCTCATCTAAAACTGCATCCATTCCCCTCTTATCCACCTCGTCTGCGGTATAGTAGCTGATCTGGTTCTCGTCTGCATACTTGAACTCCTCACTTGAGCCGCTGCGTATGCCGATGGATGCATAGCCTGAAAGACCTTTAACCTCAAGCATTCGCCTGCTGGCACATGCATGGGAAAACCTGGTGCAGCCGTACTCATCTCTGAGGTCCAGGTGGGCATCCAGCACCACCACACCCAGGCTCCTGCCCCTGGCCAGGGCATCGACTATCGGCGGGGGTATGGGGGGCTCTCCTCCCAGGAATATGGGCACTATCCCTCTTGGAAGCTCCCTTACGCCGCACCTGATCTCGTCCCAGGCATATGCAGGGTCAGACCCAAGCTCCAGGTCGCCCCGGTCGCAGATGCGCAGGTCCTGCAGCTCAACACCATGCCTGTAGCTGTAGGTCTCAAAGCTCCAGGAGGCCAGCCTTATGGCGTCGGGCCCGTCTCTGGCCCCTGATCTAAAAGAGGTAGTGGAATCGAAAGGCAACCCGATTATGGCGAAGTCCGAGCCCTCGAGCTCAGAGACAGCATCAGCGAAGATGCACTTTCGAAGCATTTTTTATCTTAAATCCATCTTACATCTGCCCATGACAGCTAGGTAGGCGACCTCTTTGCCCTGCTCAAGCTTGGGCTTCATCTCCTCAGTGATTGGGACGTCTATTGTGCTGTAGTCTCCCATATCCATCAGCTGAACAGTGCTATCGCTTACAGACAGGACCTGGCCGGTCTTGCGCTCCACGTTTGGCACATAGATCTTGGTTGTGACCGGCGAAACCATTGACCTCTTCTGGTTGTCGAAGATTCCTATGGCATCTACTCTGGCCTTGGCTGATCCGTGCTTTCCAGGCTTTGAATGGGATATTGATTTGATTATGCAGGGTTCATCGTCGATTATTACGTATCTTCCTTCTTTGAGCTCCCTGACCTCAACCTGCTCTTTCATTTATTCATCACTCCTAACGTCGAATGCTACAGCTCCTATTTAAAGGATATCTCTCATCCTTCTTAGAGCCTCTTCAATTTTGTCTCTGGAGACTGCATAGGAGATCCTTATGTGCTCCCGGCCCCCAGGACCGAAGGCAGACCCCGGGACTGTCACTACTCCATGCTTTATAAGCTTTGCAGAAGTTGAGTCGCCATCCCCTACCTTTGGGAAGACGTAGAATGCGCCCTCAGGCCTGGCAAGCTCGACTCCCATCTCACAAAAGCCCTCTACCAGCATGTCTCTTCTTATCCGAAACTCGTCTCTCATCTCAAAGACGCATTCCTGAGGTCCTGTCAGGGCTGCAAGTGCTGCTTTCTGGGATATGGAGCAGGCACATGCCTGGATGTACTGGTGAACCTTCAGCATCTGCTCTAAGGCATCTCCTTTGGCACCGAGGTAGCCAAGCCTCCAGCCGGTCATTGCATAAGTCTTGGATACTGCGTTTATGGTTATGACCTGGTCTGAGTACCTGGCAGGGCTGACGTGTTTTCCGTCGTAAATGAAGTGCTCATAGACCTCGTCTGAGATCATCGCGATATCGCGGTCATCGGCCAGGTCTGCCAGGGCATGCAGCTCCTCTTCAGTCTGCACGGCCCCTGTGGGGTTGGAGGGCGAGTTGATTATCAGGGCCTTTGTCCTGTCTGTAATCCTCGCCTCAACGGCCTCTGGCGAGATTCTAAGCCTATCATTCAATGGCACGCCCACAGGCCTTCCGCCTGCAAGCTTTGTGAGAGCTGAGTAGGAGAGGAAGCTTGGATCGCCCACCAGGACCTCATCGCCTTTGTTCACGAGGGCGGCTATTGCTATGAAGAGGGCCTCGCTGGCGCCGCTTGTGGCCATGATCTCCTCTGGCTTATAGCTTAAGCCGTTCTCGCGCCTGAACTTGTCGCTTATGGCCGTACGGAGGTCGGGCACTCCGCAGTTGGCTGTGTAGCCTGTGAAACCCTCTTCTATGGATCTTATGGCTGCCTGCTTTATGTGTCCAGGAGTATCGAAGTCCGGCTGGCCCAGGCCCAGGTTGATGGCGTCAGGGCCGGCTCCTTCAAAGCACTTCCTGATGCCCGAGATCTCTATCTCCTCTATGTGGCTTGCAAATCTCAAGATGCATCCCTCAGTAATTTTTGAGCTGGTCTTCCTTGCGGATGACATTGATGAAGTCGAAGCATTTCAGCCTTTCCAGCTCGTCCCTTAAAATATTCATCCTGGCGCTGCCCCCTCTCCAGTAGAGGGTCATGTCCACGTCTTCATGCGAAAGCTCGTCTGATATGGACTCTGCAAACCTGTCCAGGGCTCTAAGGTTTGAGAATGGTACAACGAATATGGCCCTGTACCTCTCGCCCTTCCTGGCATAGGAGGTCAGGACGTAGCCGTTGCTCTCAAACTCGCTTATCTCCTCAAACCTGCAGATGAGCTCCTTCTCGTGCTCAGTGGTCGAGTCCACCTTGGAGATGATGATCAGGATCTTCTGCACCAGGGACCGGTCTATGTTCCTTCCAAACCAGATATTTATCGATCCCTGAGCAAGGATCACTGATGCCGTAGCTCCACTCATCTCCAGTGAACTTAGCTCTTGTCGAACCCCGCTCAGGGTGGATGGCATGACCATTCCACCAGGGGGGCAGATATAATGGTTTCGAGCAGGGGTCTTCCCACTGTAGCATATGCCCGGCTGCAATTTCAAAAAATGCCGTTATGCGCAGAAAAGATGCCCAGGCAAGGCAATGCCCTGGTATAAAATCAGCACTGGCCTATCGCAAGAGGCTATTAGCCCTACCGCTCCCTTCATCTATCTGAAGATTTCTCCCATATTGAGGTATTGGTTTGGTGGACAGATCTGTCGATGCCTTCAGGGCCAGGTTTGAATCAGAGCCCTACGCGCGCAAGATGGGCATGCGCCTGATAGAGGTAGACCCGGGACATTCAATTGTGGAGATGGTCTTGGACGAGGAAGACCAGAACATCTTCTCTATGGCACACGGCGGGGCCATATTCTCTCTGATAGACGAGGCCTTCGAGGCTGCGGCCAACTCTCACGGGCCTGTGGCGGTGGCCCTCAATGTGGGCGTACACTATCATAACCCAGCCCGGCCCGGAGACGCCCTTCGTGCCGAGGCCGTGGAGCTTTCCAGATCCAGGCGCATCTCAATATACAGCATTGAGGTCAGAAACGGGAAAGGGGATCTGATCGCCACCTGCCAGGCCATGGCTTACATCAAGCCGGATAAAAGCTGACAGAGTTTATATGCCAGGCCAGAGATGAAGGCTGGAGGTCGCCATGAGACTCAGATCCTGCATCAAGAGATACAAAGATGATACTCACCGGGCCTTCTCTCCTGAGGAGACTTTAGCCCAAGTAGAGCCCAAGATGCCTTGCGCAGGCATAACCAGGGTGGCTGACATCACCAACCTGGACAGGATAGGGATACCGGTATTCTCAAGCATCAGGCCCATGGCCGAGATGGGAGCCATCACAGTCTACAACGGCAAAGGGGCAACGCCTGCTGAAGCCAGGGTCTCTGCCATGATGGAAGGGCTGGAGAGGTATTCAGGGGAGGCCAAGGACAGAGAGCTGACCATGGGCCGGTACTCGGATCTCTCAAAGGAGCAAAATGCCCTTGACCCAAGAGAGCTGATACTTCCCTCAGGTGCTGATCCCGATGCCATGATCCCGTGGGTTATGGGCACTGACTTGATGAACGATGAGGAGATCATGGTGCCGGCAAATGCCGTGTTCCACCCGCTTGCCCACAGCTACAAGCTGCTCTTTAGGACAAACACCAACGGCCTGGCATCGGGCAACGAATTCGAAGAGGCGATATCCCACGGCCTATCTGAGGTCATAGAGAGGGATGCCTGGTCGCTTGTGGAGGCCTCAAGGAACACCGGACCAAGGGTGCAGAATGTTGAAGACGGCCTGGCCGTAGATCTGCTGGACAAGTTTGCAAAGGCCGAGGTAGAGGTCATACTCAGGGACATCACAAGCGACATTGGGATTCCAACCTGTGCTGCCATCTCGGATGACCTCCAGCTCAGAGACCCAACACTTCTGACCACCGGGATGGGCACTCACGTCAGCGCAAGGGTTGCAGTGCTGCGGGCCTTAACTGAGGTGGCCCAGTCCAGGCTCACCCAGATTCACGGAGCCAGGGAGGATACAATCAATGCGGACTTCAGGAAGCAGATAGGATATGAGAGGACCAAGCGCTTGAACAAGCACTGGTTTGAGCCCGCGGATGTCAGGGACTTCTCAGAGCTTCCGTCCTATGAGAGCAATGACTTCCTGGATGACATAAAGCACATGCTTGGAGGGCTGGAGGCGGCAGGCATGGACAGGGCCATAGTGGTTGATCTTACCAGGCCTGAGATTGGAGTTCCAGTGGTCAGGGTGATAGTACCAGGGCTTGAGATATCGGCTGTGGACTCTGAGAGGGCAGGAAAGCGGGTGAAGAATGCTGCAAGAAGTCGTCGTGTTTCTAGGCCCAAGCCTGCCTGAGGCCAGGGCCAGGGAGATCCTGGATGCGGACTACAGGCCGCCAGCAAAGAGAGGTGACCTGCTCGAGGCTGCAAGAGAGGGTGCGGAGATTATTTGCCTGATAGACGGGGTGTTTTTTCAAGAGTGCTCTGTGGCCCACAGGGAGGTTTTGACTGCGCTGGATGCTGGGTGCAGGGTGATTGGAGCATCGAGCATGGGGGCTCTTCGGGCATCTGAGCTGGACGTCTACGGCATGGAGGGGGTGGGTGAGATTTATCGGCTTTATAAATCCGGTGAGCTCATTTCTGATGACGAGGTGGCGCTCATCTTTGATCCCATCAACTTCGAGCCAATGTCTGAGCCCTTGGTGAATATCAGGCATAACCTTAAGGTCGCACTGGAGAAGGGAGTGATAGATGCTGCTGTTCGTGATAAATTATTCAGGGCTGCAGTGGCTCTGTACTTCCCTGACAGGAATTACGAGAGGATCATCAGTGATGCCGGGCTCTCTTCTCTGGAGAGGGCAGGATTTGAGGATTTTCTGGCCATGGACAAGAGGGATCTGAAGATGGAGGACGCTATAATGGCGCTTCAAAGGGTGAAAGAACTGATCTAGTGCAGTTAGGCTTAAATAACTATACATTTATGCTGTAAGCGGTTTACCTTGATATGTCCATTTATAGGGCTTTGCCATAGTCTGATTGAAGTATCTTGTAAAACCAAGAACTTTATTTTTTAG